>Ga0315275_10000078_pt1 | contig 71637 bp, 75 predicted proteins | sample YL17G03_0_MG_FD_205557 | JGI IMG/M metagenome (GOLD analysis project Ga0315275, IMG submission 205557) | Sediment microbial communities from Yellowstone Lake, YNP, Wyoming, USA - YL17G03_0 | ecosystem: Environmental > Aquatic > Freshwater > Lake > Sediment | place: USA: Wyoming | collected... | reverse complement strand
TCAAGGGTCTCGTGTTCATCTTGATGTCCCGCTAGGATTCACCTCCTAAGCTTGGACTTCACTCAAGAATACGAGACCCCAATCCAAAAATAAACACTAGCTAATTTAGGGACAAGCCAGCGCGCTAAGAGAAACAAACTTAATGTCTTCTACTAATACTTCCAATTTCAACAGAATATTAACCGATTTTTGACAGCCTAGTTATCAACCGAAAAGTGACACGAACACGAAAGAACTAAATCAACCGAGAGGCAACAGAACCGCAATGGAAAAGGATTAATTGACGTGCGTCATTTCTTAGAGAAGTTTGGGGTGATACGTTGTGAAGACGTACTTGACGATATGGTTTAACAGTGAGGGATCTGGCCCTGTTGAGATTGTTGAAAGACTTCGTTCTTTAGGCTTTGAACCCTTAAAAGGTTATCACGACCACGTTTACGATTGGAAGAGAAATGTTGACCTCGGGGACATACTTCAGCTCACCGACAAGATTCATCACACGTTGAAAGGCCTAAAAGTTCTTTATAAGATTGAGACAGAGTAGGCTGACAAAAGGTTACCCCTTTAGTAGTTTCATCAACCTATTTTTCACATGAACCCTCCACTAGATGCAGACTTCACAGAACCCTAACCTATCAGACCTATAAGAAACAATGGACATAGATAGACTCGGTAAGAAGATGCCAAAGAAAAGAGCACACGCAGGACTCAAAAAGAAGAAGAAAAGTCAAGAAACATAACCAACGCACGCGCTAATAGAATGAGGACAATATCGCCTCCATCACCCGACTTGTTACAGGGTGAACTGTCACCGGATGATAGACCAGAACATCGTCCCAAGACAGTTAACACGTTAGCCCATCCCATGACAAGTTAACAGAAACGTTGAAAACATTCCTTTTAAGTGTGCGTCGGGCAGATTCTGTCAAGTTTTTTGACCTTGTGAAGTTGCGAGTGCCTTATGAGAAAGAGTGCCTGTAAAGCAAACACTCGCTGGTCACTCAAATCTTAAATCCAAAAGAAATGCTTTCTTTTCTGGGGGAGTAACGATGATTCTGACATTCGCTGTACCAGTGATTCTTTTTGCATTTTTGCTGATGACTAAGAAGAAACTAGTGAGAAAACATTGGCTTATGCTGTTCTCGTTCGGCCTTGTTTTCACGTTTCTCGTTTCATTCGTTTCTGTTTGGAGCGTTTGGAGCCCATACAAGCGGAGCGACTCTCTAAATGAGTATTGGGAGACGAAGTACTCAGGAGCATCGAGTCTATCGTACCCGCTTGAGTTGAGCGTCTATGTCGCGCCCCTGCCCGACCGAAACTTTACCGCAATGCGAAACATATCCTTTGATGTTTCCGTTGCAAATCAAAACGTGCTGGAAACAAATGGCACGTTAAGCTTCGACATAGGAACCGCGCTAATTGGAAACCCTGCACTTCTGAGTTATCAATTGGGGCCTCCTTTCTATTCTGACGCAATCGGCTTCTTCGGTTTTCTGCTTTTTCTGTTCGTCTTGTTCAATATGGTAGGGTTTGCGTTTGGATTGGTTCTATGCTGTGTTATTTCAAGGGTGCTTCATATGCGCGCTATGCATGGGTCAAAGGTCTTAACTCCATCCGTCGGACTTGGAGTTTATGAAGACATGCAGCGGGTTGGCTTTCAGCGGTGTGTATAGCATTATTCTTGTAGAAATTAACATGGTTTTTAGTTAAAAATGTCCTAAAAACTGATTAGTCCCCCTTCTATCTACTGCGCAACATGCAAGATGACCTTAAGATCGCGTGTGGAGTGTTCGCCGCAAAGAATCTTGAGAACCAGCCAGTGTTTTCTTACATTTACTGGGGCATGAGAGCGCAGAATCATAGGGGTCATCAGTCGCATGGTTTTCTCACATACAGTGACGGGAAGTTTCACGTTCACAGGAACTTGGACCTTGTGCCCAAGATCAAGACGAGTGCGATTCAGGAATGGTTTGGGCGTTTGCCCGGGAGCATCGGTATCGGAAATGTGAGATACACGACTTCTGGAAAATGCGATGATAAGTCGTTGATTAAGGGCACGCAACCGGTTACTGCTACGAAGAACGGTTTAAAACTGGCTGTTTCGTTCAACGGTAATGTTGTAAACACTTTCCAGCTCAGGAAGGAGATAGACAGGAAGTTTCGCGGTTTTACGTATGAGTGTGACTCAGATTTGATTTGTCACAAGCTTTTGATTGAGCTTGTGAAGCGCAAGGATTTGGCTTCTGCAGTGAAGGCGTGCATGTTGGAGATTGAGGGAGCCTTCTCAGTGGCGGGTATAACGGAGAAGGGTGATTTCTTTGCTTTCAAAGATCCTCACGGTATAAGGCCGCTGTGTGCTGGTCACAGTCCAGACGGGTCAACGTATGTGTTTTCTTCGGAGACCGTGAGCTTGGACATCAACGGTTTTGAAAGGGACTTTGAACTGGAACCTGGAGAGCTTGTGACGGTTTCAAAGGATGGTTTTGAAAGGCAGAAGCTTGTTAGCGGTGAGCAAAAGGCTTTTTGCGCTTTTGAATTTGCGTATTTTGCGAGGCCGGATTCGCGGTTTGATGATAAATACGTTTATGAGGTTCGGGAGGAGTTTGGCAGGAACCTTGTTAAAGAGAACCCTGACGTAGTCAAGGATGCGGATATTATTCTTTCTGTGCCTGAGACAGGTGATGACTCGGCTTTGGGCGTTCACGAGGCTTCTGGAATAAGATGGGAGAGGGCTTCGCGGAGACACCGCTACGTGACTGAAAGAGCTTTTCTGTTGCTTAGCAAGGACCGCACTTCAACGATAGACAGAAAAATCAACATTCTGGCGTCAAAGGTTAAGGGAAAAAGGATCATAGTCACGGAGGACAGCATCGTCAGGAGCGACACGACAAGGGTGATAGTTGAGAAACTGCGCAGGATGGGCGCCAAGAAAGTGTATTTATTCGTGACTTTTCCGCGCATAGTCGGTCCGTGCCTTTATGGAATCGACATGGCAACGTACGGCCAACTGATAGGTTCGAGGCACAGTACGGAAGAGATTGCAAAGATAATCGATGCGGACGCCGTTTGCTACCAGTCTCTTGAGGGGCTTGTGAAGGCGACAGGTTTCAAGCAGGATCAACTGTGCATGGCCTGTTTGACTGGTAAGTATCCTACGCCGCTGGCTCAGAAGATAGCTGATGTGATGAAGAAACGGTTCTCAGAAGGCTATGAGGAAACGGGAAGACTGTACGAGATAGAGGAAGCTGCCCAAGCGGCGTAGCGGCAAACCAAATTAGGCGTTTCAAATCTATTCCGTGATCTAAGAGGGCTTGCTTATGGAGAAGGTGGGCGTACTCGTTGTTTCTTACGGTTCAAGAGAAACAGCTATGGTTGATGCTCTTGCGAGAAGCCGAAACTACAAAGTGGAGCTTTACATTGCTGACAAGCAGCGGAACCCATTCAACGTTAAAAGAGCTGCCAAGCACGTTGTAATACCGGACTTGGATATCCGCGAAATCTGCAAATTCGCTGAGGCCAACAAGGACAGCATCGACTTCGGCATAATCGGTCCTGAGAAGCCTATCATTGAGGGTGTGCGCGACCTTGTGGAAAAGCAGACGGGCATACCCTTGATCTGTCCGACGAGGGAGTACGCCATAGAGGAAAGCAAGGTGCGGCAGAGGCTTTTGTTTCAGGAGATCGTGCCAGAAGTGAATCCACGCTTTAAGGTTTTTGATCCGAAGGATTGCAAGGGCACGGCGGAAGTGAAGAGGGCCGTTGAAAGTTGGGTTGACGAACTGCAAAACCAAGCGGTCGTGAAGCCCGACAAGCCTACTGCAGGGAAAGGAGTAGGCGTCTGGGGAGACCACTTCAGCACGCGGAAAGACATGTTTGAACACTTCCTTTCCAACTTTCAGTATGGCGCGGTTATCATTGAAGAAAAAGTTGAGGGAGAAGAATCGAGTTTTCAAGCTTTCTGCGACGGCAAACGGCTCGTGCCCCTTCCCGACACGAGAGACCACAAACGCGCATTCGATGACGATAAAGGGCCAAACACGGGAGGAATGGGCAGCTACAAGGATAAAGGCGATGTGTTGCCGTTCCTGGCCAAGGCGGATCGGCAGAGAGAATTGGAGGTTCTGGAAAAGATCTTTAGAAGGTGGAAGTCGAAGGCAAAGGATGCTTCAGCCTTAAGGGGTGTGCCGCTGTACGTGGCTTTCATGCACACTAGTAAGGGGTTGAAGATTCTTGAAAACAACAGCCGCCCTGGAGACCCAGAAATAATAAACGTATTGCCAATTTTGAAGGACGATTTTGTTGACGTGTGCTTCAAGATTTTGGAGGGGAATTTGACCTGTATCGAGTTGGAAAAGTCGGCGACTGTTGTGACCTATAAGGTTCCGCCAGTCTACGGTGGATACGCTGAAGCTTTTCCCAATCTTGTGAGAAAAGGCGGAGTTGGCACGTCTGTTGACTTGTCAAGAGCATACGAGCTGAGCGCGAAGTATGGTGACAACATTCGTGTTTATCCAGCTTCGATGGAGCAACGCGACGGTGAAACTTATGCTCTTAAGTCTCGGGCGGTGTGCGTCGTGGGCGTCGGGGACGATTTGGAGACGGCAAGGAACGTTTCTCTGGAAGGTATAAACGCCATCAAGGGCGGAGCACTGTGGAACAGAACCGACATCGCTTCTAAAGGGCACATTGAAAAAAGCGTGAAACATATGGAGGAATTGAGGCGCAAAAAGTGAAGAAAGTCTTTGTATCAGACTGTGAGGGCCCGATTTCAAAGAACGACAACGCCTTCGAATTAACGTCACACTTCGTTCCTGACGGGGATAAGTTATTCACGGTTATGAGCAGGTATGACGATGTGCTCGCAGAGGTTGTTAGAAAACCGGAGTATGAAGCTGGCGGCACGCTCAAGTTGATTCTGCCCTTTCTTAAGGCCTATGACGTTACGGACCAGAAGATGCGGGAGTTCTCGGCCGAACACTTGGTTTGTATTCCGGGCGCAAGGGACACGCTCCAACACGTTAAGGGTTTGGCTCCTTCGTTTATCGTCAGCGCGAGTTACGAGCACTATTTGAGAGCCTTATGCGAAGTACTGGAATTTCCTTTCGAGAACACGTACTGTACGAGAGTCTGCATGGACAAATACGGCATTCGAGAGAAAGAGAAAGAAGAATTGAAGCGGACTGCAAAGGAGATCGCGCAGATGCCGGTGTTTGAGATTCCTTCAGACGCTGAGTCTCTGGATGATCTGTCAAGAGAGGGTCAGGAAACGGTGGGACGTCTTGATTTGATTTTCTGGAAGAGAATTGTGGAGATGGAAATTGGTGGGATCTATTGTGAAGTCATCCCGATGGGTGGGGGCGAAAAGGCTGAGGCGATAAAAGATATAGTTCGCAGGTTGGACGTTGCGGTAGCAGATGTCATGTATGTGGGGGACAGCATAACGGATGACGAGGCTTTCAGGCTGGTGGAGAGAAAGGGCGGTTTAACAGTGTCTTTCAACGGCAACCAATACGCTGTAAGAAACGCAGAGGTTGCAGTTCTTTCTGAAAACAGCATTGTAACAGCTATTGTTGCCGACGCGTTTCTCAGGCTTGGAAAACCAGAGGCCCTAAACTTGGTGAAAAGCTGGAATAGAAAAACGCTGGAGAAAAGCTTGGTCAGCAAGGCTTTGATTAATCGGCTTTTCAAGTTGTATCCGGGCAGGCTGCCTAAAGCTAAAATAATTACGGACCAGAATATGGAGACTCTGGCGGAAGAAAGCAGCAGGTTTAGAAACAAAGTCAGGGGAGAGGCCGTAGGCAGGTTGGGCTAGGATGGTTAAGAAGGATTTGATTGAGGATACCTATGCTGAAGCGTTTGACGGCCTGTACGTGCGAGTCATCGTCACTGCTGACGATGAGGAAACAGTGAAGAAGGCGGCGGAAGACGCCACAGCCACGCCGTCAGGAGTGATAGGCAGACTTGAGGGTGGAATTGAAAGATGGCTGAACGCTAAGGAAACGCCGGACAAGCGGAGAGGAGTTGTCCTGCAGCTTTGGAAAGGTATGGAAAAGGGAAAGCCTCTGGAGAGCGTGGTTGAGCGTTTTGAGAGGGAGCTTTCTTATCGGATTCGGCAGGACATTCTCGTGAAACCCTTCACTGCGGTTTTTGACGCTATGCATGTGAAGCCTGAAGGAAAAATGGACATGATGGAAAGAGTTGGGCACTGCGGCGATGGCTATGAATGGGAGGAACAGGTTTACGGGCGTCGCATGATTGTTGTTCCGCTTATGGTGCCTGACTTTTTCATAGAACGATACGTGGGGTATGCGCGGGGGATTTCGGGCGGTAATTTCTGGATAATGTGCGGAACGAAAAAGGCAGTCATGGAAGCGGGGAAGGCTGCGTTAGAAGCCATTGGCAGGGTTGAAGGAGTGATAACGCCGTTTGACGTTTGTTCAGCCGGGTCGAAGACGGAGACGAAGTTTCCGTTGATTGGGCCGACGACGAATCATCCTTATTGTCCGTCGCTGAGGGAGAAGTTGGGGAGAGATTCGATGGTGCCTGAAGTGGTCAAGTACATTCCTGAAATAGTGATCAACGGCGTTTCGATGCGTGCAGTGAAAGAGGCGATGAAGGCGGGGATTGAAGCAAGTTTGGCTGTTGATGGCGTGGTGAAGGTTTCGGCTGGCAACTATGGAGGAAAATTGGGTGAGCATAAGATTTACTTGTGTGAGCTGTTCCAATGAGCAGATTTGATGTTGTGGGATTCGGTGCGCTTAATGTGGACAAGCTTTTCAAGGTGAACAGGATAGCTGCGAAGGAAGAGGAGAGTTTCATAACGGATTTTGCTGAGACTTGCGGTGGATCAGCGGCAAACACTGTTGTAGGCTTGGCAAGACTCGGCTGCAGAGTTGGTTTTGTTGGAAAAGTTGCCAGGGACAGAGAGGGAAAGATGCTGCTTGAAGAGTTCCGCAGAGAAGGCGTCGACACAAAAGGCGTAGCCGCCGCAAAGAAGGGCAGAAGCGGCACAGTCATGGGCTTCGTGGACGAAAAAGGTGAACGAGCACTATACGTTGACCCGGGCGTAAATAATCAAGTGGAATTCAACGAAAAAATCAAAGGGTATGCGTCTCAAACCAGATTTCTTCACCTAACATCCTTTGTCAGAGAAAAATCCTTTCAGACACAAAGGAAAATTCTTGAAACGATACCTGAAGATGTCAAAGTGAGCTTTGATCCTGGTGCATTGTACGCGAGGAAAGGGTTGGCTGCGCTGGGATCGGTTGTTGGGAGGACTTTTGTTTTGATGCCAAACGCGGGTGAACTTGAACTTCTGACAGGCATAGCTGATTATAGAAAGGGTGCCGAAGCCATGATTGAGAAGGGCGTGAAGGTTGTTGCGGTCAAGTTGGGCAGCAGAGGATGCTATGTGACTGATGGGAGACAAAGCCACAGTGTAGAAGCGTTCAAGGTGAACGTGGTTGACACGACCGGTGCCGGGGACGCTTTTTGTGCAGGTTTCCTTTACGGCTTACTCAAACATAAGAGTCTTGAGGAATGTGGAAGGATAGGCAATTTTGTGGCATCCAGATGCACAACAAAAATGGGAGCTAGAGTAGGACTTCCAACACTCAAGGATTTGACGAAGAATCAATTGTCATGACATTGGCATAGAAGGGCTACCTAACAAAAACTTTGAAGACTTGTTCGATTTCCTTGATTTCTACGTCAAACATTTCCGTAAATGGACTAGCTGATCCGTTCGGTTCAGCTATAACTTTTTCGCCAGAGAAAAGGTGATTGGCAGGAACTGGCTAAGAAAGTGACTATACCTTTTTCGATTGATTCAGAAAGGAATAGTCTTAAAGCCAATCAAATCAATATTGAAACAGGGAGTTCTAGTGACAGACACCTTATCTGAAAGCAAAACTCGTCTGTTCACAAGAATAATCGAGAGAGCTATCCACTCATCACCAAGTCTGATTTACAAGATAGCCGAGCAGAATGATGTTGACATACCTTTTGAGTTGGGTTCTCCTTCGGAATTGTCGGAATTCCTTCTCAAAGAACTCCCAGCTCATGTGAGACAGAGTCTAATCGATGACTATGGTGACGCTGGAAATGTACTTTCATACTATTTTACGTTTGGAGAGGAAATACCTTCCCTTGAAGATTTGAAAAAGAAATCTGTTCGGGTTCGTTCGCTAAAAGAAGAATCGGATGTCCTAGAAGATGTTCCATATTTTGATGAAGTCGAAGTCCATCCGACGACTCAAACGCTGAGAATAAGATTTCACTACTACAAAGGAAAAACCTACTATCTCGACGAAGAAACAAAAACAATAAGACTGCTCAGAAAAGCCTTCTATGGAGTTGCGATTTACAGACCTAAAGCGCAATTGATAGAAGCTAGAGCAAAGCATATGGACATAGCTCGAAAAGCGGTTCAGAGAACGGCTACTGCAATGGGTATGGATGTTCCAATAACTCTGGACCTTCGTAGACAAGAATGTATAAGGAACTTCTTGGACTGGATACGCTCGCTGAATAATGCCCGTATCGAATTTCCAATTAGAGAAGCCAGAAGTTCGCTCATAATCAATGCCAGAAGTGGCATAGATTTGAAGAAGCTCCAGGAGTTCAAGGACGCATTGGAACACGGTAAACTTCGAGGTGGTCACGCTACCGTTGAAAGAAATAAGGGAGAGGAAATCAATTTTCGTATTTTCTTCCGAGATTGTCGCATCTATTTTACCTCGTTTTGCACGGAAAGCGATATAGACTTCGTTACGGACGCATTAGAGAAAATAACTGGGGGCTACAAGTTTGTCATTCCCAAAGGATTGCTTGAGAAGTACTTTAAATAAACTTCTTAGGAAATTCTGTCGCGAAGGGAAGACTCGTTTCTATCTGAGTGAATTTGCTGAGGAATCCAATCGCCCGATAAATGAGGTCGAGGATTATTTCATCCCCCTTCTGGGTGCTGGCAATATAGAAGGCAAACTTGAGGTAAGATGTCCTAATTGCGGAAAGGATATAGGACTCTTCAATAGGCTTTCGGAGATTCCAGAGAACATTACGTGTGAATTTTGTGGACACAACTTCTCCAAAGCAATGGAATACATTGAGATGGTATTGGAGATAAAAGAGCGGTTTTTTCGTGACCAAGAAAGCCTCTCGTGCAGTAACAATCGAGAGAGTGACCAACAAAAAGCAATTAAAAAAGTTGCTGAACGTTGCGCTGAATGAACCACTCAGAACTAAAAAAGGGTACAAGTTTGAGTTCTTCTTCGAGAACCTCATGAAGAGAGAGAAACAATTCAGAATCGTAGATAAACATTCTCGTTCACGTCTGGGAGAAGTCGACTACATCTACCGCAATGAATATAGAGGGTCATTCTGGCATCAATTCTCTCATGTATGCGTCGAATGCAAAAACTGGAAAAAGAAGATAGCTTCTAAGGAAATGGACCACTTGATTAGCCTAATCAAGGATAAGAGTCCACTCTCCTGTCTTGGAGTTTTTGTAACAAATACTCGTTTTGAGGAGTCTGCGAAGACCTCAATGAAGAACGCACGAATCGGTGATAAAATTCTCGTGGTTCCATTCGAAGGCGAGAACCTAGAGAGCATGATTGAGCTAGACTTCAAAGACTCCGTAATAAAAAGGTGCGAAGAGAGCGTTTTCAAGAAAAAGTTCTCCTAGCATGACACGAGTAATGCTCTCATTGGACTACAAATCGGTAGCGAAATAGAATCGAGTCAGCACTAACTTTTCCGCAAAGTCAAAACTGACTTATAAGACTGATAGGATAGCCCTTTAGGGGTATCGGGCTTGAGATACTGGTGCATTTCGACATCGTCTGAGAATTGGAAGATCTGCAAGGCTCATAATCTCTGGGGAATGGATGCAAGATATTTTCCCACTCTGGAAAAATTCGTAAAAGCGGGAGATAAAGCTGTAGTCTATACGCATGGGGGCTTTTTTGTCGCAACTATCGAATTTATCGGAGATTACTTCTACAGCGAAGAAGACATAGGATGGACAAAAGGCAAAAACAAATTTCTATTTCCTTATAGAATCAAGTTTAAGATTATGAGTGAGAGCAAACACCCGCCACAGATTTCATTCTCAACAGAAGAAGTAGACGGAAAGGCTCAATGGACCAAACCGAATCTGATAGATGAAATATTGTTCATAGCAGATAAAGGCAGAACGTGGAATCAGTTTCTTCAAGTATCAATAATCAGCCTAACAGAAGAAGACTTCAATACGATAAGCAAAGCTATTCAGCTATAACCTTTCCGCAAAACCAAAAGCTGACTTAAGAAGAATAGTAGAACTAGCTTCTATACTTCTACTTCTCTGGTTCTTCTTTTTTTGCGTCTCCAAGTTTTTGACTATTCTGACAGATGCCTATTCAGATTCGGTGAAGAATTTTTCTATCCTCTGTTTATCATATGTCTTGATGTCTGGACTAAGCCTAGCCCCATTTCCAATAAATTCTAAATGCTCTTGCCAAGCAACGTACCAATTGATTTCAGTCATTTCTCTTAATGACGTTTTCGTAAGATACGGCGTTTTGTATTTCGTCATTATTTGGCTATCCAAAGGACAGTCCAGTTCTTTGATTATTTCTGGTGGTTTTCTTGTGAGAATACAATAATACTTCAAATATACATTGATGATTTTTTGAGTTTGCCCAATAGAGGCGTTAGCATTCTTGCTTATTTCGACAATTTTGTTTCTAATATCCACATTTCTCAAAATTCCATTATCAGCTTTTTTCGCTAACTCTAAGCAAGAATTAAACACTTGTTTTTTTAATTCTTGATTATCAACTCTTAATGACCTACCTAATTGTGCTTCTTTGTAAAACATGGGAATCAAAACTTGTCTGACTATTTCAAAATAGTCTTCCATTTTCAGTTTCCCTCATTAGCTCTCTATTCATTTTCTTCCTATGCTCACTATCTCCCGATTCAGCTATAACTCCTCCGCAAAACCCGAAACTTGCCCGTAAGGACTGATAGAAAATACTTCTATTTTCAAATGGTTCTTTTCCAGACTAAGAGGGGTTCGGGTTCATTGCTTGTATCGTGTCCACATCTATGACAGACTAGAGACTGCCGTCTCAATTTCTCACATCTTTCCGCAAGGATATCTTCTACACATACCTTTCCACAGTTTGGACATGTGACTTTAAACTTGAAGCATCTTATTCCGTCTGATTTCTTGAAGTCGAAGTATTTTGACCTATTCGGATATTTCTTATCTTCGCTCATAGCCTATTACCGCTTCAACACGTGTAGGTTACTTTAATAAAAGATTTCGCACATAACAACTCCTTGAAGGGACAAGCCATAGAACCAGAAGCGCATACAGCAGAAAAGCATTTTTCGAGAAGCGAGGGCAGTTTAGCGAAATTCAGAGAGACTATGTCACATCATTGCATGTTGTGGATTACCGTTGCGTTGACGACTTTAGTTCTGCTCATAACTATATTTACGAGTTTTCCGCCAGCGAGAGAAAGTTTTCCTTTCTTTTTTGAAATCTCAACTACAATCATGTTACTTTCTCTACTTGCGTTCTCTGTTGCTTGGATTCTCAATGTTTGGGTAATCGCTCCCAGAAGAATAAAGGTGAAATATCTTAAATTTGGAAAGCATCTGAGCACGTTAGCAGATGTTTGGTTAGCCCTTGGATGCCTTCTTTATTATGTTGCTCTTACAATACTCCTTTTCTCTTTAGGCATGTTTCTCGCTGTCAAGGTTTTCTCCATATCTTTCATTCTCGTATTTTCGTTTTTCTTTCTTCTTAGGTTCGTTTTGAGCGAGGATGAGAGTTAAATCGAGAAAAATGTCTTTTCCTCTTTCTATTGCTCACTTTGTTTTCGGTCTTGTTGCTAGAAGAATCTGTTTGCTCGCTGTCACCGTCTTCTTCATGTATTGTGTCAGCAGTTCTTGAATCTTGTCGATATCCAAGAAGTAGAGATTTCTTCTATACACTTTCTCTATTATCTTGTCTTTGGCATTGTCCGTGAATCTTCCAGAAATGGCGACAATGAGGTCTGAAATGTATCTTTTCTCTCTACTGGTAGTGTTGACGTAGGGCATCTTAAACGCATCCTCAATCTGTGCGATAATTTTATCTATTTCTGCCCCAGCCTCACCAGATAAATCTCCAGCTTTGACTTGGACTCCGTAATTTCTCCTTACGCCAAATTTGTCGATTTCAGAAAAAGTCACGTCTTTCCCGAACTCACGCTTTCCATGGTTATATTTTACATCAACAAAACCCATGTTTCTGAACAATGGCAATAGCAATTCGATGGCGAATTTCTTTTCGTCATTCAAGATTTCGCTGGATATTTCTTCACCTTCTAGGATTCTTTCCGTGTGACCTTGTATCTCTTCAACAATTTGCTTGAACCTTCTAAGTGCTTTGTTAATCGGCATGTCTTCACGCAAGAAAATGGCGAATCGAAAGAAAATATGTGCTCCATCATCATCTATTTCTGTGAACTCTACGTCTTTCTCAGATTTCTTGCGAATTTCAATAGCTTTCTTCATTACATTAACGTATTGTAGAGCACCGAACTTATGGTCCCAATATTTTCGATAAATGTGAAGATTAACGCTGGAGATTCCTACGTATTTTTTGTCACTCAGGATATCCCATTGATATTCACCTTCGAATAGATGCAAGCAAAAGCTGTTTGGAATTGAACCTATGTTGAAGCCTTTTAGGTCACCACTTTCAACCTCAACAAAACCCTCCCCTTCTGAATAGAATTCTTTACCGTTTATTCTGAAACCAATGACATCGCCTTTTTCTTTGATAAGAGTGACCATATCCTTCAAGAATTCACAACCTAATGGGACTATTGACAAATTCGTTCGGTTCAGCTATAACTTTTCCGCAAAACAAGAAAACTGGCTCAAAAGGATTATGTCGAAAGTGTGGAACAGAAAAACGCTTCGAGAGCTTGCAATTAAAATATCGTTTCTATATACTCATTCTTGAAGATGCAGATAATGAGTGAAGATGGCGAAGAAGAGATTAGAAAGGGGTCTTTCCAGAAAGTAGCGTTTTCGAGTGCCAAGAAACTCACATGCGATGAAGGGGAATTAACACTAACTCCTGAAAGATTATCGATAAATTGCAAGAGGTCTTGGTCAAGGTCTTTCTCTATAAGAGACATTCGCCTTGAAGCATGGGAAACGAATCTTGAAGTCTATGATTTCGGGTATGGGAAGCTTCTGTTCAGATTGATTGTCAATGATGCAGGAGAATGGGAAAAAACATTTCGGAAATTGACAAGCAAATACTATGCTGAAATATGGAAAGAGCTGGAGGAACGCCAGAGAAAGAAGCCAGAAGAGTTGAACAAACTCTTTGAGGTGAAGCCAGAAATACTTGGAAAAATCCTTGGGGAGATTCGAAAAGAGAGACTGCATTTTGGAGAGAAAAATATCGATTTTGTCTTGAAAGTTCAAGGCTTGGTTGAGACCACGAATGACCGAAAGTTGCAAGCCTTCATTCTTGCACATTGTTATATTGCATGGTATGAGTGGACAAAAGCTTGCTTTATAAAATTTACAAGGGGAAATTCGGGAAAGGACCAAGAGATGATGAAGAACTGATTAAATTTCTTGGGGGCTTTCCGTCTTTAGGGGTCTTGGATACAAGGGAATGGGGAATCAACGCAAATCAGATAAGAAATTGTGTTGCTCATGAAAGATTCTATTACGATTATAAACACTCCGAACTTGTATTCACAGTTGAAAAGAAAGAAAAGAGAATCCGCCTTCGTGAACTTCGGTGGAGATTCATTTCAATAGCTCACACCTATGCAACTCTTATTCAAAGCCTCAAGCAAAAGGTCGAAACGGGCAAGATACATTACGAAAGTGAGTTTTAGATTGAACAGAGTCGACCAAACCCAGAAATCTTAAATCGGCACAGCAATAGAAGGTAAATTGGAGGCTCAAAAATGAGCGAAAGACCGAGAGGCAAGCCTATGGAATTGAGCATAGAAATTGAAACTCATGACGACAGGCTTGTTTTCAATCTATTTGAATCCCTAGATAGAGTTTCTGCTGGTCAAACAAAGACCATTGGTAAAGAAGTCACTATGCGGTTAGAAGGAGGTAGAATTCGAGAAGCAGTAGATGTTCCGTCAATCATTTACGCAACCGCGTTTATTGGAGTTGTGTTGCCGACTGTTGCCCATCTTCTGTCACAATATTTGTATGATAAACTGAAAGACAGAAGGGACAATAAACTGAGAATCAAGGACACTCAAGTAGAGATAAATGCAGAGAAAATTGAGCAACTAATACTTATCATCTTGAAAGAAGAATATGAAAAGAAGGGAAATCAAATCGGCACAGCGACAGAAGATAAACCAGAGGTTCAAAAATGAGCGAAAATGTGAGTGATGAAGAAAAAGTAGTGAAGAAAGCGTTAAGGGAAGAATATCTGAAAGAAATAGCTCAGAAACTGAATAAGAAAACGGAACATGTAGACGCTGTAACAGTAGATGGTAAAGGGGAATTATATTTTGGTTTTTCTATTCAAGAACCTAATATTCTAGCTGGATTAGTTAGATATTTAGCCATTGAATTAGCTGATACAAAAGTCGAACTATGGCTTAAAAACTACAAAACATCAGGCGTAGCTTAGTTCTTCAAATATTGCAGAAATCTAGATTGCCCCTCAAAGAAAAAGTCCTAGTCAAGTTGAAAGAGGAATATGAGAAAGGGAAAAAAGAGAAACTTGGGTGAAGATGACCTTCTCCTTTTCGGCTTCTGTGATTTTTATGTGAATTGCTACTTTCCTTTCTGAATAGTCTAAAGGTGCACGACTAAGCCAATCTGCTAAGGCATGTTTTAAATTTGTATGTGGCTTGACACAGAAAACTATTTCATATTCTTTTGTTGGCATTCAATCAGTCTTCTTTTTCGATGGTGATTCTCCATGTTCTACCTCTATGCTGTCGCGCGCGCTGAGAGGCATTGCCTTCTATCTCGTCGGGAACACTTAGCAAAGCAGAGTTTTGAACGTATGAGTTGGGGCTACAGTTGGGTCTTTCCAGATTTCGTTTGTTGCTGGAAACGCATGGTTGAGAAGTACGGGTTTAAGCATGGTTTGGAGTTATGGTCTAAATTGCTTTGTCGTCCGTTCGTTGTCAATCGTCAGGTCCGTTTGACGAAGTATTTGCCAAGATACAAGTATACTAGCGAGAAGAGTCTACCTTGGGCCGCTTTGTTTCATACTGACTTTCTGTAGGGAGCCGCGCTAGAGATCAGAGAATGGCGATACCCAAAAATTAAAAGGCTGGATCATTAATGAAAAGAATTGGTTGCTGACGGATCATTAGGGTGAAGGAAAATGGATAAAAAACCAGAATCAGTCAGCGCGTACAGGGAATGGCTCAAGACCACTCATAAGATTTCAGTAAGTGAGCGCTACGAGGCATATTATGACTCGGTTGCATTAAGGTGAAAACGGATCTTGAGAAGTCAGATCTTGACTTAGGCTTTTTCCAGATGGCTGATCAAGCTTTCAAAGATCAATTTTCCATCGCCGTGTTCCGGCATCTTCTCCTGTCTTGTCCAATCGGCTTGTTGCCACCAGTAGAATGCTCTTTCAGGATGCGGCATCAGCCCAAACACTGTTCCTTCAGCGTTGCATATGCCTGCAATGTCATGGAAAGAACCATTCGGGTTTGCTGGAAAATTGCCTTCAGCGTACTCGCCGTCTTTGCTGCAGTATCGGAAAACAAGCTGATCATTCTCCCGAAGCTTCTCCAAATACTGCTTCTCCTTTTCTTTTGGAAACAGAAACCTGCCTTCGCTATGTGCAACCGGTACGCGCAAAACCTTTCCCCTCGGAATTTCTGAGGTGAACATGCATTTGCCGTTGTTTTCATGTTTTAGGCTTATCCAGCGGCAGTTGTATCCGGGCGGAAAATTCGTTGCTAACCCCGCCTCAGGATACGGGCTCATTCCTTCAAAGCCTGGAAGCAAACCCGTCTCAACAAGCACTTGAAAACCGTTGCAAATCCCCAGAATCAGACGGCCCTCATCCACGAAAGCCTTCAACTCCCTGCCCGCCTTCGCCAGAATCCATTTGGCCCAGATAGCCCCAGCTCGAACGTAATCCCCATATGAAAAACCTCCAGGAAAAACCAGCACATCATACTCCATAAGACTCTTCTTCTTCACAACCTCATTCACAAGCACCACCTCAGCCTGCACACCCAATGCCGCGAACGAACGCCTCGTCTCCGCATCGCAGTTGGTCCCTGGCACACGCAAAACACAAACTCTAATCTCCTCACGCTTCACAATTCACACCCCACTACTCAACGTGCGCTTCCAACTCTTCAACAAATCACCCAGCGAAGCATCCACAACCACCCCGCCAGCCAACCCCCTAACACACAGCCGAGAAGACTTTGTAACCTTGCCAACCTCACCGCAAACCTTGCCCTTCATCAAGCCTTCAAACTCGTCCCGAGCCTTCGCCGAAACCTCCACAAGAAACCGACTGTTCGACTCCGAAAACAAAACAAAATCATCACGTCCCAAACCTTTCGCCGAAACCTTGCACAACTCTAACTCCAAGCCATAACCTCCGGCAAAGGCCATTTCCGCCGCAGCCACAGCCAACCCGCCCTCAGACAAGTCATGGCACGCCTTAACTAGCCCACGGTCAATCGCCCTAGTAACCGCCCTGAACCCCTTCTTGGCCCGAGCACCACGCACTTTCGGAACGGCTTTGCCCAGAACCCCCTTCAGCTTATGATATTCTGAGCCGCCCATCTCCGCAAAAGTTTCGCCGACAACGTAGATAGAATCGCCCGGAGCCTTAACGTCCATCGAAACCGTTGAGCGAATATCAGGCACAAGCCCTAAAGCTGTAATCAGAAGTGTCGGCGTCACAGGTCCAAGCGGCGACTCGTTGTACAGACTGTCTTTCCCGGATATGAATGGCGTTCCAAAGGCAACGGCAAAATCGTAACACGCTTCACAGGCCCGTACAAGGCTGCCTAGCCGTTCAGGCCTCTCAGGATTCCCCCATGTGAAATTGTCCAGCAACGCTATCCTTCTTCCCCCAACAGCAACGTTATTCCTAACAGCCTCATCAATCGCTGAAGCAGCCATCCAATAAGCATCAATCCTCCCGTAACTAGGGTTCATCCCGCATGAAACTGCTATGCCCTTCCAAGAACCGTCCAACGGCTTCAACACAGCCGCATCATTCGGTCCGCCAAACTCACCCTGCAACGGTTTAAGCACCGTGTTACCCTTCACCTCATGATCGTACGATCTGACCACTCTCTCTTTGCTCGCAACGTTAGGCGAAGCCAAAATCCGCAGCAACACGTCATTCAAATCCTCAGGCTCAGAAAACTCTGGCTCAGCATAATCCACCATGCGGTATTCGGCAGTCCTCGTGATCCGCGGCGGCTTGAAAAGAAAGGAAATGCCCATCTCCGCAACCTTCTCACCTTTGAAATAAAGCGTTAGCATCGCGGCGGAAGTTAGTTTGCCGATGACCGTTGTCTCAACATCCTCTCCACTGAAGATTCCGAGAACCCGTTCAACGTTGGCAGGCGGCACTGTCAGCAGCATTCTTTCCTGTGACTCTGAAACGTAGATTTCCCACGGAGCCAACCCCTCATACTTCAAGGGAACTTTGTCAAGCTCAACCCTTGCTCCGCAACCATACTTGTTGGCTGTCTCACCGACAGCCGAGGACAAGCCTCCACCGCCCAGATCCGTTATGCCTGAAGCCAACCCCAAATCTCGAACCTGAACGATTGCCCTCTTCAACTTCTCCTCCTCCACAGGATTTGCTATCTGCACTGCAGGGCGAGAAACCTCTTCTGACTTCTCAGTCAACTCCGCAGACGCAAAAGTCACACCGTGAACACCATCCCGACCCGTCTTTCCACCGGCAAGCACAATCACATCACCGGCCTTCGCGTCCTTCCTGAACCTGTCAAACGGAAGCAGCCCCACGCACCCACAGTAAACAACAACGTTCCCAGTGTAACTCTCATCAAAGTATATCGCCCCGTTCACAGTTGGAATTCCCATGTTGTTCCCGTAGCTTCCTATTCCCGCGACGACGCCCATGTACACGTACCTTGGATGCTTAACACCGCTGGGCAGCTTTTCATACTCAAAGTCTAAGGGTCCAAAACCCAGCACGTCAGTGCAGGCTATTGGATCTGCCCACACGCCCAAGATGTCTCGGATGACGCCTCCTGTCCCTGTTGCCGCGCCGCCGAATGGCTCCACTGCTGACGGATGATTGTGAGTTTCAACCTTGACCGCCACGCCGTATCCTTTGTCGAAATTCACGATGCCCGCATTATCCTCAAAGACGGAGAAGCACCATTGTGGGCTAATTTTCTTTGTCGCAGCTGCAATGTAGGTTTTGAAAAGACCGTTAATCCGTTTTCCATCGAACCTGATCCTGTCCTTGAAAGTCTTGTGGAAACAGTGCTCAGACCATGTTTGTGCGATGGTCTGAAGCTCCACGTCAGTTGGATTTCGTCCCCGTCTGCTGAAGTGATCTTTGACAACCTTCATCTCTCGCAGGCTCAGGGCCAAACCAAGTTCACGGCTCATTTCAAGAAGCTGCTCGTCAGAGGCCCCAAGAACCCTCACTTCAAGCAGGGAAAAAGGGGTTTTCCTTGGGACGAACAGTTTTGTCGTCATCTTGTCTCCTCGACACTTACCGCGTAATCGTCCTTAGTCGGGTTTGCCAAAAGCCTCTTGCACATTTCCACCGCTTCAGCCTGCGCTTCTTTTCTGGAGGAAGCGTTAAGAATCACAGTGTAGACTTTGCCGACGTTAACAGCTTCAACCTTGTAGCCCAACTCTTTCAACAAGTCCGCGGTAGTCTCGCCTTCAGGGTCGCTGTGACCCGGTTTTAAGCTGACTTCGATTTTAAGACGGCACTTCATAGGCTAAGTCTGGATCCAAACGGATTTAAACGCTTTCATCATCATCCAAGCAAGTTTTCACCGAAGAGCAATCTTCCTGTTCTTGTAGAAAATCCTAACTCCCTCCGTGCCTGTTACGTGACCGATTTCTTCAGCCTGAGCTCCCGTTTTCTCCAGAACCTCCATTGCCCTTTCGCTGTCCTTCTTGTCCACTATCAAAGCGAAGCCCCATCCCATGTTAAACGTTTTGAACATTTCCTCTTCAGTTATAGTTCCACCAAGGTCAGCTACGGTCTTCTGAATCAGACTGAATATTGGTTGGGGTTTGAAATTGTTGAATTCAAAGCCTATGTCTCCTGAAAACTCTCTTAGCCTGTTAAATTTCAAGTAAGCATCGCCTGTCACGTGTATTGCAGCTTTAATCTTGAGTTCTTCGGACACTTTGAGCAGGGGCTTAACGTATATCTTGGTCGGTTCTAAAACTTCGTCAACCACTTTTCTCTTAAAGCCTTCAGGAACTTCGTCAGCCTCGTATTTTCCTCCCCACTGTTTAAACAACACTTTTCTCGCAAGAGATATGCCATTGCTATGGAGACCTGAACTCCGCAAGCCCAATATCATGTCTCCAGGTCTTATGCTTCTGCCGCTAATGATTCCTTCCTTAGAAACTATACCTACCGAGGCAATGACCATATCGAAGCCCTTTCCTTCTGCAAGACCTTTGATTAGCTCCGCAACGTCGCCTATTTCACCGCTTGGCACTACGCATTTGGCTTCTGTCGCGCCCTCCACTATTCCCTTCATGAATTCAGAAATCAAAGCAGGATCTGAGAGCTGCGCGTGAATATTGTCCGCTATGGCAAGTGGCCTCGCTCCGGAACGGATAACGTCGTTCACAGCCATCGCTACGGCATCAACTCCGATGGTGTCGAATCTGTTGGCTAGCTGAGCGACGAGCACTTTTGTCCCTACTCCCTCGATTACCAAGTCCAAATACCGATCACCCAAAGGGAAAATTCTGCCATAGGGGAGGTTGACTATCTTGCCTTGGGTGAAGCGGTAGGTTGTTTCCAGAGCCTGCAAAGCCTTCTTGGACTTGGCTCTCAGTGCTCTGTCAACTCCTGCCTCAGCGTATGTGAGTTTCCGCGTCATGGTTTCCTCACTCAGTTTAGTTAGCTATTTGACTTATAAAATCGAACGCGGCGCCGTCGGAGTCAGCTCTTAGCGGAAACCGTCTGATCTAGATTTACCGCTTACCATTAGAAGACAGATGTTCATCTTTGTACCGTACTATACTCATTTCTCGTTAGCCAGTTAATACCTTACCTGAGCTTCACATATAATGTTCGGGATATTGTTTTGCGTTGGCGCCGTCACAAGCATCCCGAGCAAAACATAATATTCCCTTAGGAACGCGAGTCCTTTTTCAGTGGCCCTGCAAAGGATTCTGCCTTCCTTGCCGTACACCTCTATGAACCTCATTTCAATTAGAGATCTCAAGAATTTCTCCAGCTGGGAACAGTTGACACTTGCGTGTCTCATGATGGCAAATCTGCCTTCACCGCCATCCTTTGCAGCTTCCAATATCAACGCTATAATCTCAAAATGGCCCCTGTATTTCTTTCCCAAAGGCAACATGGAGAGGTTATACTTTTTTCTCGAAGCCAACAATGGATAAGTGCGGTTAATTGTGTAGGTTGCCATCTTTTCGCCTCTCCCTTGTACTATTGCCGCGTTTAAACACTTAGAGGTTGTTTCCGTAGACTCCATTGAAAGCTGTTCACTCTGAATTGACAAAGTTGAAATCGAACATCAAACATGCAAAGAGTTTAATACCGCCCTTCAATTGAAACTATTGAAAGGGGCCAAATGCTTGTCACATCACAAACTATCCCCTGGGGAAATAGGATTTCTAGAGGAGGCTATGAAGTCTGACTATAAAGACGCGAGCATACGCCTCCGCGAAGGCGAATACCAGTACAGTCTCGCGAAGGCAATTGCATCCTTCCATTTTGAGCTTCACTTTCCCGATGTTAAAGACATAATCAGGAGATTATACGGAGAAGAGAAGGCAAATGACCTCCAGTTTGTTCGTAAGGTTCAGACCGTATTGAAAAAGATGGAGAAAAGCGGCATCCTTAGGATCTTGCCCAAGAGCAAGCCTTGGGAACTGCAGAGATATGCGCTCATAAGTTTCAAGTTTCAGGATAGTGACAAGAACCCCGTGAGCTTTGCGACGGACGAGAATATTGAAGAAATGCAAAAACAGCTACACTCCATGGGGAACGAAAAAGAGGCTTTCAACACGAACATTGCTCGACTCGCCGCCTTGATCCTATTGGCAGCCGTATCGTACGTGGCAGTTCTGTGGACTCTCATTCGGCCCATTATTGATCCTGTCATATTCGTCCCCGCATTAGGCATCTCTGTTCTCTTTTCCGTATTACTAGGAGAAGCGCTTCCCCAAGGACCAAAGAGAAAGATGCAAGTGTGAGGGTTAGCAAATGCATATACAAACAAAGAAAGGTAGGATCAGATTGAAAAAAACTCTCATAGTATTGTTAACAATATCAACTTTGCTATCCATGTCATCCTTAGCCCGATGGAGAACCTTCGCGATGGCGAATCCAAACGTGATTTACGTTCCAACGGATTTTCCAAAGATCCAGGATGCCATTAATAACGCAACAGTCGGGGCCACTGTTTTTGTGCATAGTGGTACGTACTACGAAGACATTATCTTGAACAAAAGCGTCTCTCTAGTTGGAGAAAACAGAGATTCAACTGTGATTTACAGTGTTTTTGCTCAGTATGTAATCACAATACCGGCAAGCGACGCAAGCGTAAGCAGCTTCACCATAAAGAATAGCAATTCCGCCAGTGACGGGATAATCATATCCTCAGGCCACAACATCACAATTTGCAATGATACCATCAGAGACGGCCATGACGGTCTAATAGCCTACACCTCCTTCGGCAACCACGTTTCTGGCAACATCATCATGAACAATAGTGACTTCGGCATCTACCTTGCCTTTTCCAGTAGCAACGTGATTTCAGACAATACCATCTCAAACAACAAAGTGTCCGGGTTAGAGCTTGCTTCTTCAAGTACAACGAACAACGTGATTTCAGGCAACACAATCTCAAACAACAGTGTGGGGGTAAGTCTCGTCGTTTCCCATGACAATCTCTTCTATCACAACAACTTTGCCAACCCGACCCAAGTGACAAGTGATTCAAACAACACTTGGAACTACAATGGCGAAGGCAATCATTGGTCAAGTTACACAGGATCGGATTCGAACGGTGACGGCATAGGAGACACACCGCACAATATAGATGCCACTGACATCGACATGTATCCTCTGATGGGAACATTTCATGATTTTCAAATCCCATCTGGCAACGTGACGTACCAAGTTTTCGTAATAAGCAATTCAACTGTGGACGGTCTGACTTATGAGGTTGGACTGGAGACGGGGAATAGGATAGTCCATTTTGAAGCGCGAGATCAAAACGCAACTGCTGGTTTCTGCAGGCTTATGATTCCCACTGAATTAATGAATCTTCCTTACATCATACTTGACAGCGAAGGAGAAATCGCCTTCACTTTACTCAAATCGTCAAACGAGACAAATTCCTATCTGTACTTCACCTATCCGAGCACAAATCAAACGATTACAGCAATTTCCTCAAAAACACTGCAGCTCTATCTCCAACTGTCTGCAAACCAAACTGCGTTGTTGGGATATCTTGGATCCTTAAATTCTACATATCTTGGCCTTCTAAGCAATTATACCAACCTCTTAGACTTTTTTGATCAGCTTCAAAGCAGTTACCTGGCCTTGAACGCTTCCTATCAGCAGCATCTATCGACCGATTCAGAGACCGTGCAGAACCTTCAGAACTTGATATACATCTTTGCAGCGACAACAGTGATATTCCTCGTGACCACGGTCTACTTGTCAAGACGGGGCCATACAGATCCAAACAGAGAAGGCAAAGCGTGAGAGCAAGAGTCACTGATGCGTCAGATGCCACTGCTTATGCTCTTCTAACGCAAGGTTTATGTTATTTTCACATGAATGTTACGCTAACAAGTGGTTCGAAGGCGGTCGTAGTCTAGCCTGGCTAGGACATCGGCCTCCCACGCCGACGACCCGGGTCCAAATCCCGGCGACCGCACCTCCGCTCATCGTGGAGATAGAGAGTGGAAAGCTGGCCATTGCGCGTCTGACTATAATGACATAAGCATGGCCTTGACTTGTTGAATGCCTCGCATGCCTCTGACTCTTCCGATTAGGTCTAGGATTCGCTCGTTTTTCCCTTGGGCGATGAAGATTTCCAAGCAGTACTTGTCATCAATGTGTCTGTGCACGTTTTCAACCACCACGTCGTCATATTCATGTCTCACCTCGGTCATCCTCATGTCCACATCTCTTCTTGCGTAATCGCATGTAATCATTATCGTAGCCGCTACTTCACCAGTGTCTGTTTTTGCGACTTCCGACTCGGCGATGAGGTTGCGGATTGCGTCTCGAAAGGCTTCTGATCTGCTGTAGTATCCACGAGTCTTCATGAAATCATCGAACTTGGTGAGAAGCTCGCTTGGAAGAGTTATACTTATTACAGTCATCCAAATCACAAGGCAACTATTAATCTATTGCACTATTGTTATTATCTGGTTAATACCCGTTTCGAGCTTGTTAGCACTATTTTAATATGAGATGTTGGCGCCTTTGATTATGGTAAACAATGAGCTGCAAGGAAAAACCCGGACCAGAACACTATGAGACGCACGAAAGGAAGAGAACATGGTTTTTTCTTGCATCGGTTTTCGGCTTAACAATTGTCGTTTCAGGTTTGTTCGATATCGTCGGTTATGGTGTGCCTCTTGGCTTCGCATTGCCGTTGCTGAACGAACCTGCGAGTGTGTCGAGGATAATATACAGTGTCTCAGTTGTTGCCGGTGGGCTGTATGTTGGCTTCCTTGGCTTGAAAGAACTCGTTATCGAGAGAAGGTTTTCGGTAGAGTTCCTAATGTCTGTTGCGGCCTTGGGTGCTGCATATTTGGATTTTCTCTTCGAGGCCGCAACTGTGTTGTTTCTTTATTCGTTGGCAGAATACTTTGAAGACTACATACAGGATCGGGCTGTGAGAACGATTGAAGGGCTTTCACGGTTCATGCCGGACAAGGCTTCAGTGGTTATCGATGGTTTTGAAAAAATGGTTGACGCGAAAGAAGTCTTGCCCGGAATGTTGATGATCATAAGACCTGGAGAAAGGATCGCGCTCGACGGCACAGTGGTTGAGGGTAATTCTTCTGTTGACGAATCGCTTGTTACAGGAGAATCTGTTCCTATTCTGAAGAAAACTGGAGACTGCGTCTATGCAGGGACGATGAACTCGAATGGCATTCTTCAAGTGGCGGTCAGCAAGGGCGCTGCGGACACGCTGGTTTCTAGAATCATGAAGCTTATTTTTGAATCCAGGAAGAGAAAGGCTTCGATTGAAACTCTGGTTGGAAGGTTCGCTCGTGTGTATGTCCCCATTGTTATTGGTCTTGCCGCTTTCTCAGCAATTGTCGTCCCATGGGTTTCTGGTGGATCTTTCGACATGTGGCTGTACAGATCGCTGATTCTAATCGTGATTTCATGCCCCAGTGCCTTCGTCATCTCGGTTCCTGCAACCATCTTCATGGCTGTGACTGTTGCAGCCCGAAGAGGAGTTCTCGTTAAAGGCGGAGCTTATATTGAGAAGCTGGCGAAAGTCAAAGCCGTAGTTTTTGACAAGACCGGCACGTTAACTCTGGGCAAGCCGGTCGTGAATGATGTTGATTCGGTAGAAAAGGCGGATCAGCAAGCATTGAAGTATGCGGCTGCGTTGGAACAGTTTTCCAACCATCCGCTCGCTGAAACCATCGTTAGGAAGGCAAAGGACCGGAACCTGGACTACAGCGGGCTAAAAGTCAAGAACGTGCAGGAAGTCCCAGGTAAAGGCGTATTTGGTGACGTTGATGGCGTTCATGTTGTTGTCGGGAACATGGAGCTCATGAAGCAACACGGATGCAACTGCGACCAAGTCAGTGAGAACTACGAGAAAGAGAAGCACACAGCAGTGTGTGTTTCGATGGACAAGATGGCTGTGGCCTCGTATTGTGTGATGGATAAGGTTAGGGAAGACGCGGAGGAAGCGGTGAAAGCCCTGAAGAAGTCTGGAATCCGAACGGTAATGTTGACCGGGGACAAGCGGGAAATAGCGCACGAGGTTGGGAGTGAACTCGGAGTCGACGAAGTGTATTCTGAGCTTTTTCCAGAGGATAAGCTAAGAATTCTTAATCAGACAAAGGCTAGATTTGGGACGGTGTCGATGGTGGGTGACGGTGTTAACGATGCTCCGGCGCTTGCTGAGTCGGATGTGGGTATTGCCATGGGAGGCAGCAAGGTGGATGTTGCCTTGGAATCAGCCGACGTTGTGTTGACAAGGAGCGAGTTGTCTCAAATACCGTATCTGCTGAGACTTAGCAACGAGACTATGAACGTTGCTAAACAGAACATAGCTGGGTCGTTGGCCGTCAAAATTGTTCTCGGAGCCTTGGGATTAGTTGGATTTGTTCCTTTGTGGTTTGCTGTGGCTTCGGGCGATGATGGTTTGACGATGCTTCTACTTTTGAACACGCTACGTTTGACGCGCGTAAAGACATAATCTGCGGCTGAGCTTCTTTCCGATATTTGTGTGCTCATCTACCCTTCCCCGGTCTACCATTGATTCAAATATGCCAGTGGTCGTTGACGTTTAACTTGCTCCCAGCCTGCGAGTTTCTGAGCTCTTGGATGCGAGACCTCAAAGCGTGTATTTTGAGCCTCAATTTCGTACTCAGGCTTATGATCGCGCTGGCTCTCTGAGAGCGATGCGATATCAGAGCACTTACCGAGCTGAGACGATTCAATAGAAAGAGGGGGGGATGATTTTAGCATGTTTAGCGGTTTAATGTGGAGCGAACACGCCGGAAAATACAAGCCATACTAGGAGTGTTTTCGCTACGAAGCTGAGGATTATGTAGGCTCTTTCGCCGTATATGTAGTCTTTCCAGCGTCCGACCCCTTTGTACTGTAGGACCATGTTTGCCGCGAACACCATGAAGAGCACGAAGTAGGTGAAAAGTATGAAGTACACGAATGTGGGTGGGCCTTGGCCCCCGCTTGTGGAGGCGACGGCGCCTATGAAGTAGGCGAAGATCACGATCCAAGGGAGACCTCCGCTGATGCAGCCCAGATTGAAGGCGGACCAATTGGTTTTCTCGGTTTTCTGGTTGACGAGTTCCATGAGGTAGCCGAACATTATCATCAAGGCGTTCAGCACGAAGATCATCGTAAGTGACCAGAAATCCAAGATGCCAACGAACGTTGATATCAAGGCTATCATTATAGAGCTTGAGAAGGCATATTCGTACCAGCGGTACGGGTTCATACCCTTCTTCAGGTTTTCATTGTAGCTCTTGTTCTTCGGGTAAGCAATGGTGAAATGCGCAATCGCGGAGATTAGCGGGAAAGACGCCAATATTATTCCTAGGTTGTTGAATGAGAAGAGCAGCTGATAACTCGGCAGCCAAGGTGGAGGGCCTGCCGCGTTTAGGTAGAACGTGTACACTTTCACTGGCCAGTTCAACAAGAAGCCCAGAGTTAACATGAGAATCCCTTGTACCAGATGCAAGACACCTGCAGCAGCATTGAAACGCTTCAGGTATGCAAAAGAGATAGGAGATTTTGCGATTATTTCCTGCCTTTCTCTGTAGTTCATAAAGCCCGTTATCGCTGAAAACGCTAATATGTTTTTGCAGCCTTCAGCAAGAATACCAACCGGTTGTTGCTGATCTAATACAGCCACACTTGGATAGATTTTGCAATGCACAAGTTCGATTCACGTTACCAACAATCTAGTCTGGATGGTGAACCCCTAAGCCAACCGCGTTCGTTTTTGTAGATGCAGAACTCGAGTCTTGCGATGAAGTAGTCACGAGCATCAAGAGCGTAAAAGGAGTTGCGGAGGTCTATGTCCTCTACGGAGTCTATGAAATGCTGGCGCTGATCAAAGCGGATATGCTAGACAACATCAAGAACATAGTGAATGCCATCAGAGGACTCGAGATTGCGGCTACGCCTGCTTTGATAGCCAGAGAAAACTGGCGGCCCAATGTTGCTAGACTCGCAGTTTTAGTTTGCTCATGTAGAGTTTTTGCAGTTTTGCAATTTTCGGCGCGATAACTAGTCTACAGTACTGCTGTTCTGGGTGACGTTTGAAGTAGTCTCTGTGGTAGTCCTCAGCCTCGTAGAACGCTTTGAAGGGTTCTATTTGTGTCACTATGGGCGCATCGAAGTTTTTTTCTTCAGTCATTTCTTTAATCACGTGCTCAGCGATTGCTTTCTGCTCATCATTATGGTAGAATATTATTGAGCGGTATTGAGTGCCGACGTCGGGACCCTGACGGTTCAAGGTTGTTGGATCATGTGTTGAAAAGAAGATCTCCAACATTTCCTTGTAGGATATTGCATCAGGGTCGAAGGTGATTTGCACGGCTTCCGCGTGGCCGGTTGTTCCGGTAGAGACCTGCTCATAAGTTGGGTTCTCGAGTTTTCCGCCAGAATAACCCGATTCAACTTTTTCCACCCCTTTCAATTGGCTGAAAACTGCTTCGGTACACCAGAAACAGCCTCCAGCAAAAGTTGCTACTTCCATTCGCTTTGTCGCGGCTGGTTTCAGCTTTTCTTGACTCATTCACGTCAACTCACAAAAACACTGAAGTGGCCGTTCATCTATTTTGCGTTAGCCAGTTTTCTCAGGTGTTTTTCCTCTAATCCTACTCCTGGCACGCCATCCAATCGCTTCTTCACTTTTCCTTTCTCAAAAAGAAGCACTGTGGGCACAATGTCCACAGAATACTTTTCACAAAGACTTGCTTTATCATCGGTCACGATCTTCAGACACACCCGTGTCTTATCTTGTGAATACTTCTCAAATATGGGCAAGAATCTTTGAGAAAACGGACACCAAGAAGCATAGAAGAGAACGACAACTCTATCTTTGGATTTCAGCGTATCATCAAGACCGTACTCAACATCGATTCTACTCATCACACATCCTTCCGATATTGTCATTTTGGGAAGTAGCTACTGCCGCAGAAAGGCTTGTTGGAAGACTTTCCGCAACGAAAGAGTAACATGATTACGAATTTCATAAATCTTGCCGTCCGTTCACAGTGGTGCATATGTAAATAGGCCTGAAAGTTTTGAAGAAAAGAACTTATTCGCGAATACTGCCTTTCTTACTTGAGAAGATGCTTATTGACGTTCAGAATAGCGGGATATACAACTGAATATCAGGATGCCGTTGTCGAGTTATGGCGAAAATGTGACCTAATAGTTCCCCAGAATGACCCTGTAGAGGACATAGAGAAAAAAATGAATTTTCAACCGAATCTTTTCTTCATAGGCCTATTGGATGGAAAGGTGATAGGGTCTATCATGGTCGGCTACGAAGGTCACAGAGGCTGGATAAACTACCTTGCTGCTAAACCTGAAAATCAGAGACACGGCTACGGCAGAAAACTGGTTCAAAAAGCCATTAATGAACTAAAAAAGATAGGTTGTCAGAAGATAAACTTGCAGGTTCGCAAAAGTAATGTTAAGGTGATTGACTTCTACAAAAATATGGGTTTCAAAGAAGACGATGTTATCAGTCTAGGTATGAGACTCAATGCATTGTAGCGCGCATTTCGTGGCGGGCGGAGTGGGATTTGCACCCGCAACCAAGTGGCGAAATCTCCCGAACTAGGTCTTCAGGGGGACGATATCCATTAGGCATTATAGTTTTGATGGTTTACGAAAGCATACAGAGGATCCTGGCTATTTTCGCTCTAGCTTGAAGATCACTGGTCTTAATCCGTCTGGGCAACACGCTACTGCAACTCCAGGTTCCTCATACCACTCAGAACAGTTGCCACCGAACTTGAGCGTCATAATCATCGGGAAGATTGTGTCCCAAGCGTAAGGGCAAAACCCGTTTGGCATGCTATCATCAACTTGGAATACCTGTCCTTCTTTGAAGATGGGACATGGACCACTATACTTTGCCTTGACTGGAGGATTTTTGAATACCTCTTTAGTGTCAAACCGTTTGAGCACCGTGATCTTTATACGACCCGCTTCCTTATCCAAACAAATACCTCACATACTTCATAGTTTTGCCTTGCAGCTTTTTTATGGCTTGTGGAAGAAACTCCAATCCAGATATCAGTCGTTTAATGACCGTTTGCTCCCGCAAAGTCGGATTTTCCTAGAAACTTGACATACCAATAGAACAACGTAGGAGATTGAGAGCGCTTAAGTAGGAAACAGAGACCCCACCCGTGTTCTAATCTCTGGATTTTCTGTTCTAATCTCTAGGATTATACGGGAGCCAAGCTAATTATTTCTTGGATGAATTCAAACCAATGGGTAAGATGTTAAGGTTAATAGCAGGCTTACTAGCCATAGCAACTATCGTTTTGACAATAGCAGTTAGCCTATGTAGCTGGTGTGGAACAGGGGGTAAACTCAAAGCAGCCAGAGATAGCTGAGTTATACAGGAAACTAAACCCTGACGTCCTCATGAATCTGCTTCCATATATGCATCCACTAAGAAATTTTCTCTTCGGCTCTGCTCTCTTCATCGGAATCTGTTGGATAGTTTTCTTGATTACCATAGCGCGCGCACACACCAAGACTGCATAGGAAGCAGGAAGCTGGATCTGACAATTATACCAGCAAAGTCCAAGAATTCGTAGACAAGCTAAGCAATAGTGTGCCATTTCTTTTTCACTAGGATCGGAAGCAGAAGGCCATTCAGTGAGATGAATATGAGTGGCGTGGTCTAATAGTGGTATGTTATTGTTACGGTTTCATTTGCTCCATTGAAGTTTGTGTTGCCTACTCTGATTTCAATGCTTGAAGAGGGTAAAACTGGAAAGACTGCTGTTCCATTTGTTCCAACCACTATTTGATTATCGCAGTTTGCACCATATGAAGTGTAGATAATTCGAACATACGTGTTAGTAGTTGTTGATGTGACTCGAACCGAAACGTACCCGCAGTAGGACGCTGAAAATCCAGGTGCCCAATTTGTGTAGAAGTTAGCTGGCTGTTCTAGCGTTTGGTCACTGATCCAAACTGTGGATTTATCAAGGTTAAGTGTGCTGTTAAGGTCATTCACTTGATTCTGAAGACCCAAAATTGCTCCAATCAGACCGATTGCCAGAACAGTGCAGATTATCCCTAAAGCAATTGCAACATTTCTTCTAACAACCTTCTTTTCACTCATTCGTTAACCCCTAGTTTGTCCTGTGCTACTGTGTATATAAGATCTTTGAAGAAACTATCAAACTGGGTATCTTAACACAAAACCTCAATTTAGGCCCTATTTCTGGAAATATGGCGGGCGGGGTGGGATTTGAACCCACGACCACCAACTTAGGAGAATTCAATTCTATAGATTGGACTAACTATAAGGTGTTCTTAGATAGAAGATACAACAAACAGTATGCAGTAGCAAACTACAACTATGCACGGAAATATTGGGATTTCTACTTTAACCCTTCCAAGATTCTGAGTCTACAAACATCAATGAGAGCTAATGTAGTGAAGGCTCTGATTGCATTGTCCAAGTTCCAAGGTAACTATTTAGAGTTTAAAGAGAGGATCAGACAGCATGGAATCAAGTGGGTAAAGCCTGATAACTTCACTGCATTTCTCAATATTCTGAATAACAAGCATGACGACTTAAAAGAATGGTACAAAGCTGTTCAAGATGTCTTAGGCACTAACTACAGGGTATTCCTCAGATTCGTCTTACTTAGTGGGCTACGAAAGGGAGAGGCTCTAAAGTCGTTCAATAAGATCATAGAATTAGCTCAGTCCAATAAACTTGGTGAATACTACAACAATGAACTGTCAATACTTGAACACTTCAGATATCCCAATGAATTCCTCAGAGGAACAAAGAATGTCTACATCTCAATATTGCCCAACACTATAATCGAACAAATAGCAAATTCTGAGCCTGTGACCTATGCTTCAATACACAAATTCTTAGAAAGGAGACATTTCAAACTTAGACTGAAAGAACTGAGGAGCTACTATGCATCATATCTTAGAAAACATGGCATGATCTCTGAGTTAGTAGACTTGATCCAAGGACGAATAGGCAAAGACGTTTTCATTAGACATTATCTCAAAGAGAACCCTAACAATCTAAGCAGCCAAGTATTAGCACTATTGAAAGATTTAGAAGACTCCCTACTATTAGAACGAACAATCAACTAAGTATCGAAACAAACCGAAACACCCCTCTCTCTTTTCTTTATCAATAGAACTACGATGAAAAACTTCTATAGACTCCCTGAAATCTTTATGAAAGAAAGAGTACCAAGGTAAGGAAAGGAGAAAATATAGCTAGGGTGGTGGAAGGAGATAGTGTGACAGTACTTCCTCTTCACTTAATGCTCTGTTGTAGATCATGACATTGTCAATTAGACCGTTGTACTGGACACCGTTACCAGTAACTTCAGTACCCATTGCCAATGGAGCATCATCATGCACAATTGTATGCATACCTGGGTTTGAACTGCTCTTTAGTTCTCCATCTATGTATATTTTGGCTGTATTTCCATCATAAGTCCCGACAACATGATGCCATTGATTTAGTGTCAAATCGACTATGCTGTTATAGTTGACGAGATATATTTGAGCTGCCCCATCTCCAATAGAAATCACCAAGTTGTCATTTGTTGAAGTTGGATTCTCGAATTGAAGCTTATACCCCAAAGAACCAGAGGAACCAAAATAGTGAAGTTTGTTTATTATAGCACTGTGTGACGTTCCATGTTGATAAGGTCTTTTTGTCATGAATATCCATGCTTCAAGAGAGAAATTCTGCACTCTCAGATCATAGGAATCTGGAACTGTAACATAGGCGTTTCCATCAAAGCTTAATGCCTCTCCATACTTTCCACTTACCCATATCGGACCATTTTCAAGTGTTCCATTGTTGTTGTTTCCACTACTATCACCTGCTGTAGTCCCATTACCTTCATCAAGCTTCCAGTAGCCAACAAGTCCGTTTGACCAGTTGATAGGGAGACCCTGTAATATTTCCAGTATAGAAACTCTGTTCTCTAGTTCAGTGTTTCTGCTCTGGAGTTCTGTGATTGTAGCATTCAAGGTGTTCATTGTGGTTTGAAGCTCTGCAAACTTGGCATCGTAACTGACCCTCATCGTGACAACTTCATTTTGTAGATAAGTTGTCAAACCCTGCAAAGCAAGAACTGAGGAATTCAGGCTATCAACTTCAGATTGAAGTTCAAGAAGTAGGGCTGTCTTGTTTATTGGTGTACCTGCCGTGTTGTACGATTTCGCTAGTAGACTGAGTTCCTGTAGGCCTATTTTGCCATCATCGTTGACATCAACCCATGGGTCATAAGTGTTTGCACTACTGATTGGTATTACCAAGAACAGTGTGGCAGTGAAGCAGAAGGTAATCATTACGGCGATAATCATATTCTTTCCGATTTTCATCATATCACCTCCTTTTCTCCCTAGAATACACTTGTAGTTATCACGCAACTCGGTTATCTGTCTTCTGAAGAAATCTTCTATAGTCAAATAGCTGAAAAAGTGTCCTAGATACTTTTTCTAACAAAGGTTAAGTAGAAAAACAGCAACTGCCTATAGAGTAAGAGAGCCAGAACAGCGAGTGAGATGTGTGCTAGTTAGAAGTCATTTGTTGTGTCCATACTCTGATTGTGTTGCTCATTACCGAAAAGATAGCCCAAGGGTTCACGTCCTGTTGGATGAGAAAAGAGCTGTTAGCTTGAGGAAAGAGGTTTCAGGCAAGAGCGTCAAAACTAAATTGCCTTACTTGAACAAGCGTTGGGTGAGATTCAAGGAATGCCCTCACTGTGATAGACCATTAGAAGTCGTAATAGATGAAACACATGATGGTAGGAACATCTATCTCAGAATTCCCAAAAGGTAGAATTCACACACTTTCTTTTCCTTTCTTTAATTTTCTTGGAATTTTTGAATGTGTAACGGAGTACAATAGATACTACTAGTGCCACTGCTATTTGTCTTTTGAAACAAAGTTCTATGAGCAAACCAGTATTACTTTATGAAATACTCTCTCAAAAGCCGTAGAAAGTATGAAGCGTGTCTACTATCCTTGTAGTAAGTGGTCTTCCAGGTTCTTTTCAAGAGAAATCTTTCATAGACTTTTCTGAACTCTGACTTAGAAACTGTGCAGCCTTCATATGCATGAGAGATAAAATTGATCTTCCCATCTGCACATTGGACTGTAAAATCCTTTCTTTTTGCTATTGTAGGAAATGTTCTTGGTTCTCTAAGATGAACGGACATATTGGTCCAGCCCTCTTCAAAATCAATGACGTTATCCTGCACCCAAGTCACCTTCTCTTCATCAATACCATCCAAACAATTTCAATCTTCGGCTCTTATGACTTGTGGAAGAATTTTCAATCTATCCAGAGAGAGCTAGCAGTGGTGTAATCAGTCAACACGCCTATCCAAATAATCCTTCAGTTCTTCAACTTCCTTTCTCAGACTTTTGTTGCCTTCCATGTCTTCCTTTTCTTTCTTTGGCTGTTCAGGTACTATCTCATAACCAGCTGCTTTGAGCTCTTTCATTATCATATCTCTGGCTTCATCCACTGATTCCTTAAAAGGTATGTAGACTATTCCATGCATGTCTGAAGGCATGTCATAAGGTAGCTCTGTGGCTCCTTTGTAAAGACAACAGACTCTCAATCGACCGAGCTTTGCTATAAAATAGCCGAACTCCAAGATTACATTTTGTCTTGTTCTGAATATGGGTGGTTTTACACTGGGCATATACCGATTGTCAGGAAGTTTTATAGCTGGAAACAGGGCATCATCTGGAGTTGAGACAACAAAGGCAAAACCTATGTCCTGAGAGTATCTCTCTAGCTTCTCAATTATTGTCATACTTCCACCTGGCTTTTCATGAAGGACTACAGGATTGAGACTAAATTCAGAGAGCATTGCTTTCAGTTCATTCATTGGTCTATGGTCTCTTCCATGAATAATGAAAATATCCTTTGACAAGATTTTCCTCTTCTCTGGGGATTTCTGATTTTCGGAAATTTCAATGACCTTGGATTTTATAAATGGCATGTCCCTGTCTTTCATGTCGTCAAAATTGTGCTTAATCATCTCTATGTTCCTTTCATCAAGATATCGTTCTATGAAGTGAAGGTGGCGATCAAAGTTCTCAAAAACTGTTTTCGAAGATTCCTTAGGAATATGTGATTTCAGGCAATCTGAAAAGGGCTTGATTTTCTGTAATTGAGCTTCAATCTTCTTGTAGCTCTTCTTTCGGATACCAGCATCTAGTTCTCTAATTGCCTCTTCAATGTAATCAAGAAGTGTCGATATTGGATTGGACATCCTAGCCAAGAGATAGCTAATTGACCCTTTGAACAAAAACCTATCGGAGCATCCATTCTCTATGGAAAAAAGTCCAGGACTTTTCTTCAAACAAAGACTAAGCAACCAATATAGGTGTCCCAGTTATCAATGGACATTCCTAAGTAGTGATAAGGGTAAATCATTGGATCTCGAAAGTACTTGATCTCTTTGATTATGGTTCTGATCCAGTAGATCTACCTGATAGTAGTCTATAGTATGATACTTACATGCTGGAATGGTTTATCTTTCTGAGGAGTCCTGAAATCTTCCGTTTTTAACGTCTAAGATATGGTTTCAATATTTCTTTAATGTAGTTGATGTATTCTGGACATAGCTCGATAGAGAAAGATCCTGAGAAGAAGCCTTCCTTATTCCGATCTCTACCTATAAGTGTACAAGGGTTAGGAAATCTCCTATCTATGTCAGCTACCCTCTTTTCATCAATTGCAAATTCACTCTTTCCAACGTCTACAACAATTTCCAAGTCATATCTTAGATCCCTTTTCACATCTTCAGGTAGCCCATTTATTATATTTGCATGGGTTAGCAAATCACTTAATAGAGCAAGATCTATGTGTGAAGGAGCCCAAGTCAGTATTGGCTTCTCCACTTTCCATTCACTAGAAGACTTCCTAGTTCTCTCAGCAATAGGATATGTGAGAAACTGCTTTGTTTGAAGAGTGTCCAGACCGTTAAGTATTCTCTTCTTAAGTCTCAAGTTGGGTTTAGAGAAATCATCATAGAAGTGAAATATCACCAAAAATGTCTTAGTCTTTTCTTGCCACTTCCATTGAACAAGTATTGGCATTTCTATCATTATTGGTAAGATCAAGAAGACATATAAGAATAGCCAATTGACTGATCAGGCAAACCTTCAGGTTTCTCTTTCTTCCCTCTTTCTCATGTTCCTCTTTCAGGTTGACTAGAGCCTTTTGTACGGCATGGCTTAAATTGGAAAAAGAGAGTGGGTTCAGTAGAAGTATGCTATTGTTACCTTTTGTATATCCAGATTGGATGTGTCGGTGTTTCCAATTTTGATGTATAACGTATTGGTGGGAAGAATTGGGAAATATGCTTGACCTGTTACGCCTATAGTCACCGTGTTGTCATAGCTGAATCCTTTTGATGAGTAACTCAAACCAACATAAGTGCTGTTACTTGTGGAGGAAGTGATATTTACGACAGCATAACCTGCATAGTCTATAGGAATTGGAGTTTCCTCCAAGCTGATTGAAAGGTTAACCCAATAGGCAACCAAATTGCCTTGCACTATATAACCTGAAGAAATTTGTTCAACGACACTATCATCATACATCAAGGTTGATTTCTCGAGGTTAGCTATCTCTTGCAGATTTGTCAGGTTTGAGGTCAAGAGATTAATCGTTGAATTTTGAGAGGTAAGTTGGTTCTGAAGGTCTGTAATGTTGGAGTTCAATTGAGAGATTTGGGAATCTTTGTTGAAAACTTCAATGTTCAAGTTAGTAATTGTTTCGTCCTTTTCTGTAACTTGAACCGAAAAAGAGAGAACCATTTCCACCGCAACAGCTACCAAGATGAAGCAGATTGTTACTACTAATGCAATAGCAACAACTCTTCTAACCATTTTCTTTTCACTCATAGATTGACACCCTTATTCCCCTGCTTTTCGAAATAGAATTCTATGTAACCACAATTCCTGCATTTGTATCCAAAGACTCTTCCATCCCATCCAATACTCCAACGGCTTCTTCCACGTGTCCAATATGGGGCATTACTCAGATAACCTACCTCCATTTCTCCATTACACTTAGGACACTTCTTGACATCACTCATCTTAGAACCTCTAGTTTGTCTTCTGTTGCTGTGCAGATTTAAAACGTATGCACGGATTGGGTTGGGATTTAAGTTCTAGTGTAATACTCCGAGTTTGACTAGATAGAGTATTATGAAAACGAAAGTAATTCCAATAATTAAGAACCCATCTAAATATTCTGTTTTCTTGAAAATCTTCTTAACCAAACCTTCAAGTTCTGGATAGTTGAAACCAAATTTTCCCCCAAAAATCTTGTTTAGTTTGTAGAGGTAGAAACATTTATGCAAACTGTAGCCAATGCCTAGAAGTAACCCAAAATATAAAACTGATATGGATAGCCAACCCCAGCTAAGTAACCCATTAGTATTTTCAAGTTCTGGAAGAAGTGTTATTATGCCAATCATACAGGTGAAAAATAGTACTGCAAAAAATAATATGAACTCTATAAAAATCTGCAAGACGTTTGTCTTTTTCCATGTTTAGGCTAATTCTACGCTATGCAGATTTAAGATTTCTGTGTTTTTCAAGAGTATGTACTTCTAATGAGTTCGTAAGATCTCCAAACAAATCTTCTGATGAATCTTGGCAGGTGATGCCATAAATAGTTGTATGTGAGAAAGTCAGATAGAGGGCAACCCGTGGATGGGTAAAGAAAAAAAAGAAGAGATTGAGAGTGAGCTAGAAGCTCTAGAAAAGCAACGAAATGAGAGTATAGGAAAACTAAAAGAAGCTCTTGAAAAACCAGAATTCACAAAACCCAAAGAATTCCACAGACAGATGGAAGTGATTCAGAATTTCTATTCCACAAGAGCTGTAGCCCATGCAAGCTTCTTTGTTGCAAGTATTTTTGGTCTGTTTACAATCTTGGCACTTATGGAATCAAGCTTTCAGAAACTAAGTAACTACTGGTCTTGGATAGCATTGGGTCTCTTATCAATAACATACTGGGGCGTTTTTGTAATAGGTTTGCATTCCTTCCTGAAATTCGGCCGATATTCAATTTATGCCCAGATTGCAGCAAGACTTACTTCTGGCCAAGCAGATGACTGGATACTCGATAGTAAACTTGTAGAAGACAACATAAGAGCTGAATACACAATAGGGGCTAAAGTTATGAAATGGGTTAAAGCTACAAAATTGGCTAGAGCTATGAAACGGACTAAAACTACAAGAAGAACTAATAGTTTGAAACTAAATGAATGGTTCAGTAGACACAATAAAGATGTCTATAAATGGTCCTATTTTGGAATTAGCATATCTGCTTTTTTTGCCTTTTTAATCATCATCTTACTCAGAAATCACTTCCTGTGAGTTTGTTTAGCAATTCATCGATGAATAAATGCGAACATTACAACTGGAAAGGAAGAGATCAACAAAGCAAACACTAGTTCTACTAATATATCCATGTTCTATGGAAAAGTATCTTAGATTCTTTTTTCTTACAAAGACTAAGCCAACTACATAGTTGTCCTGGATACCTTTGGATATCTCTAAGCAGGAATAAGAAAATCAGTAGACCCTTCAAATGCTGATCTCGAAGACTATGGCTCTGATCAATTGGATCTACTCAATAATAGTTTAGAGTATGGTACTTACATGCTAGATATGTCTATCTGGAAATACCAACAAAATATTAGCGAATGTAATGTAGTTAGTGAAAGTATTGGCACGTATAGACTTGAATAATCCAAGAGATTTGGGTCTATGGCACTTTTCTACTCCGCTTGATGAAGTCTTGTCAGATTATTCTTCAAAAAGTTTACCTCTAAATTGCTCTATATGACGATGTAGGTATATTCTTCTTCGAAGACATCTCTCCTGTTTTCCCTCGATAGGGTAGTATCGATTTGCCCAATCTTTAAGACGTTCTACATAGGATCCTTGATGCAGATCATGCTGGAATAGTTCTGTTTGGTGAGTCTCATGTCTATGAGGACATAATTTGCTGAGGTCCTTTTCCATTCTGTATAGTTCACAATTCCATTGGCGCCTACAATTCTCACAAGTGTATTTGGGAGGAGATTCCTTTTCTATAACTTCTACATATCCAGGGACAAAAATGTCAAGAGGAAGATATTCAAAATTGTCCTTAGCTTCTGCCAGAGTTTCATAACTCAAGATAGATCACCTCCTCAAACTCTTTTCGACTAGTGACTACTGCCTCATTGTTCAAAATACGAAAGAACCCATTTCCAGGAAGAGATCTTAGAAGAGCTGTTATCTGTGCTTTGATGTCCTGCCTAGTTTCTTCTGAGTCAGCTCTTCTTAGAATTATCTTCTTTCTCTCTGCAAAGTAATCATAGAACCATTTTGGCTGTATCTGGAAGCCAATCTTACAGAGAGAGATTCCATAAAGACCAAAATCATCTAATATGTTCTCATTCGCTAGGCATGAGTAGATCAACAGTCTTCTATCGTTGTACTCTGAAAGATTGGAGATTATGCTTTTCTTTCTCTCGTTTGATAAGTAAGTACGAATTGAGAAGTTGAGGACTTCAGCTACTAGGATCAAGTCGTGCTCGTTGAAGACAATAAGGTCAACACCATTAGATTGTCCTGGACAGATCCAGGTTTGATAGCCCAATTCCTGAAAGATCTGACCAAGCCTATGTGGGAGAAGCCTTCCAACAGACCGAAAATATCTGGATCTCTCAATGGGGTATCTGTCAGAGTCTTCACTCATTCAAAACACTTCTCAGAATTTGAACAGAACGATCTTCCAAACATGAAAGATTATGATCAAACAACTTGGTGATCTAACAAAGATGCATTCATGGCCAAAGAACTAGAAGCAGAGTATCTTCAGCTTCCATAAAAGATCTCTTGGTCTATGTCTTCTTAGATGAATGATAAATATCTACAACAATATTGGTGCAAAAGCAAATTGCCATTTTGTCTTCTCATGCAAACGATAAGTATCACTTATAATAAAGTAAGCAAGTTACTAATAAAGGTTATCTTGGGTGGAAAGACCTTAAGCTTTCTTTACCATGCCTTGACCATGAAAACAGCCTTGTCCAGCATGTAAGTTACATACTATCAAGCAAAGTATAGCTCATCTATTTTACATGCTTTACAGGAACAATTTGTTCTGGAAACAAGACTGAAAAGAGGGGTTTCTGTATGGGTCATATTGTTGAGGTTATACGATATTGTGACTCTCCATTAGTCTTCTCAGGCATTTTAATCCTGGGAGTCACATTCTTGATGTGAGCCTTAGAGATTGTTCCATTTCTCTTTTGATAGGATGTTTTTTCTTTATGGTTTTGAAGTGCAAAAGATGTTTTAAAGCATAACAAGTTTTGATGTAGAAAATAGAATGCATAAACCTCTGAAGAATGTTCTTCAATGGTCCTTAAATCCTATGATTGACCCAAGGGTCTGGTCAACCTAAGGGATGATAAGAATGAAAGTCAAATGTGAAGTCTGTGGAAATCAAGGACAACTACAGCACCTAAGTGAGAATTATTATCGAGTTAAGCATTACCTAGGATCTGTGAATGGAAGACTAAGGTTCGAGTATCATAAGCAATCCTTAGAATACATCAAAAGAGTCCTGGATACTCAAGAAGAGCATAAGGACATTGACCCAATTGACCAAAAGAACATTGACCCAAATATCCAAGAATCAAAGTTGTTTTCAAGAACAATGGCGGGCGGGGTGGGATTTGAACCCACGACCCCCAACTTAGGAGGCTGGTGCTCTATCCGTACTGAGCTACTCGCCCAAGCCTTTGCACATCCAGAACATTAGACGCTTCTAAATTTTAACTTAATGCCGCCGCTCCGAAAAACTTTAACTGCGAAGGGACATCAACCTAAGTGGCTAGTGCGGGGGTACCCGAGCCAGGTCTAAATAGGCAAGGGCCAGAAAAAGCCTAAGACAAGGGGGAGGACTTAAGATCCTCTGGCGAAGGCCTCCGTGGGTTCGAATCCCACCCCCCGCACCTCGCAAGTCAACATCTGAGAATAGAAAAATCATTCAACGCCAGTTTCTCGAATCTATGACTGTGCATTGTGATAAGGTAAGATGTCTTCGGCGTCTCGCACTGAGCGAACGGCGTAGGTTCCCAGACCGACGAGAGCTCCGCCGATCCCTGTTATCAAGAAAATAAGCGCCATCCCTACGCCTGGACCTGTGCCAATCAACCAGCCGAAGATTGATGACAAACTGCTACCAGCGTTCATGCATGGTTCAAACACGCGATCGGCCAGGGGTCTAGCCATTAGCATTGCTATTGGCGAAGATATTTGGGCGCGCTAGAGAAGAAAGAGAAGCAGATTGACGCGAGACACTTCAAGGATCATATCTCTGAGAGTGACTGGAACGCTGAGGAAAGACATCCTTTCCTGTTGCGGCACGTTATCTCCTGATCAGGTCAACTGATAAACCGTGCCGATATGAGTGTCACGGGACTTATTGGTGAACCATCATTTGGATTCGATGCAGCTGTAGGAGTTATCGGCACTTTGCTGATAGCGTCTGCAATGTCCATGCCACTAGTTACTGCGCCGAAAACGGAGTAATTACTATCCAAGGTGCCTGCGTTAGTGTCATTCAAGTCTATGAAAAACTGGGTCGTAGCAGAGTTAGCGGCACTTGTTTTTGCCATAGCCACTGAGCCCCTCACGTTGCTGTGCTTGTTAGGAAGCTCATCTGCTATAGTGGGCCAATTTATTCCTTTGGACGTGAGATCTCCGCCCTGAATCACGAAATCCCGAACAACCCTGTGGAAGATTGTCCCATCGAAATCTCCTGTTCTTACGAGATTCTTGAAGTTTCCAGTCGTAATTGGCATGTCCTCAAACAACTGAATAGTTATGTTTCCAGTTATTATGTTTCCCACTGGGTTTTCCCAACTTATCGTTAAAAGAACGTTGTCTGACTCGACAAAGAGGTTCTGTAATGCAGAGGTCCAACGGTTCTTAGTGTCGTTGCACCAAAAAGCCCAGCTAACGGCGTTGTCAATGGTGTCGTTCAAGGTTTTTGTTGTTGTCGAATAAGCGGCAGTTTGATTCACGAAATCGGAGAAAGGCGTCCAAGTGTCGTTAACGAACGTACCCGTATTGTTTGATCCAAAAATGTAACCGCTAACGTTCGCATCGGCCGACCACAGTGCGCTGAAAGTGCACGAAGAACCATAATTCGATGAAGTGGTTGAGATGCCAGAGTACTTCGGAGGCTCAGAGGGCGGTTTCATTTGGTACGCAAAAACAATCACGCTGATTATGACCAACAACAACACTACGCCTATCAATGCGTTCCTCAGCGTATGGGAATTTCCCCGCTTATGTGGCATGGTTAGAACCTTGCACACGAAAACATATAAACATTAAACGTCAACGACCCCCGAAACAATATTGGAACGCCTCCAGCAATAGCGACAGTTCCCAGATACTTCGCATCATTCCGCTACGTATTTGCAAAGAAGCGGAGTTCTTGAAGACACACATTTCTCGGCTTAGGAATGCCGTCTGCGTGATTCTTCTGACCTTTCCTGGGCCATACGGAGGCGAATATCATCTTGTATCAACTCGAGACTTCTCAGAACATCTGCGTAGGAAGTGCCTGCTGAAAACGCGATGACCGCCGCTGTGCCAGCAATGATTTTCGTATCGGAACCGAGTATTTCTTTCAGCTCTTTCGGAACATGCAGCATGTCAGATTCAATTTTCGTCACTATCGTTCTTGGCTCACCCAATTCTGAACACCGTTCTAAGAGAGCCTCCTGGACCTATTCAAGTCTTATCCCACAGGACGCATGTCCAGCCTTGGCTTACGCATAGACCCAGCCATTACAGGAAGGCAGAAACTAAGACCAACAAAAAGTAATCGGCGCAAGAAAGGTTTACATTGAGAGAAAGATTATGTTAGAAGTAACTAGTAGGACTCATGGAGAATGGTGGCCATTTGCACAACGACGTGGGGAGTATAGCTAGGCAACGTGTTCAGACGCTTTTTGGCTTAGCACGAGAAACCCTTGGTCAGGACCCGCTGTTGGCGCAGCGATACGTGGACATTGCTAGGAGAATAGCTATGGCGGCAAAGATTCGCCTGCCCAGACAGTATAGAAGTCAAATCTGCAGGCACTGTAAAGGCTTTATGATGCCTGGCGCTAGCTGCCGCGTTCGCGTGAGACAACTGAGAGAACCGCATGTTGCGATTACCTGTTTGAAATGTGGGAAACAAACACGCATACCTCTATCAAAGAAAGAAGGCTAGAGCGGTGAGCAAAACGGCTGCTGGAAAGAAACGGGATGTCAAGCGTGCGCTTGCACAGGGAAAGCCCACAGTTTGCGTTGGCAAAGACGGTGCTTCGGTGGAGCTGTTGAAGGAAATTGAAAAACAGCTGAAGAAGGAAGAAATGGTCAAAGTTGGGATCTTGAAAGGCACTCTTGTCCATGGTGAGGCAAAACAGATTGCCACGAAGATTGCAGAACAGACGGGGGCATCATTAGTTGAAGTTAGGGGTCACACGTTCATGCTGTACAAACCTGACAGAAAGTGAAAGCCTTTATATGAGGCTTCATGATTTTACTGAGAAACGCGAAGAGGATAAAGAGTCTTGATAACCCCTAACGATGTTCCAGCATCTAGGCTCATAAAAAAGGTAGCCAAGTACCTGAAGGAAAACGTGGATGCTGTGACTCCACCCGCATGGTCGAGCATAGTGAAAACGGGTACTCATGTAGAAAAGCAACCACAAGACCCGGACTGGTGGTACGTGCGATCTGCTTCCTTACTGAGAAAAATCTACATCCACGGCCCAATAGGCATTGAAAAGCTAAGAGCCGACTACGGCGGAGGGAAGAACTACGGAGTAAAACCGCAACACGCAGCCAAAGCGGGCGGTTCAATCGTGAGAAAAGCATTGCAGCAGCTGGAAACTGCAGGTTACATTGAAACTGTCAAGCTTCGGGGAAGGAGACTTTCCCGTCAGGGAAGAAAGCTTCTGCAAGAAGCGGCTGAAGAGCTGAGCAAGGAATTGGTGAAGGAGCTTCCAGAAATGGAGAAGTATCAGAAGAGTGAGTGAAATGTCAGATGAAGAACTGGAAGAGCTCCGCAGAAAAAAACTCTCAGCACTTCAGAGGCAAGTGTCCGACGAGCAGAGAAGCGCCCAGATGGAACAACAGCTGGAGCAGCAGAAGCAGACACTACTGAGAAACATACTGACACCTGAGGCAAGACAGAGACTGACGAATCTGAAAATGGTCAAGCCTGAATTCACAGATCAACTAGAACTGCAGCTCATCCAGTTGGCACAGCAAGGCAAAATACCAATTCCGCTGGCGGATGACCAGCTCAAGAAAATACTGGTCCAGCTTCAATCTCGCAAGCGCGAGACAACGATAAGAAGGAGATAAAGATGACCCGAAACAAGCCGACAGCCAAGAAACGGAGGCTTGCAAGAGCAGGAAAACAGAAAAAGCCAGTGCCAACGTGGGTTATGGCCAGGACAGGGGGAAAATTCAGGGTGCACCCCAAGAGAAGACAATGGCGAACGAGGAAAATAAGGGCTTAGGAGGGAAAGGCTTGACGGAAAAAGAGAACAGCAAAGAAGAACAAAAAACCGAAGAATCACAAGAGGAAATGACTGAAACCGCTGAAGAAACACTGGAAACAGAGACAGAGAAAGAAGAGGAAACTCCGGCGGAAGCTGAAGCCGAGGCAAAAGAGGAAGAGACTAAGGCACCTGCCGAGGAGAAGGAAGAAGCTAAGAAGCCAACAAGGAAAAAAGAGGCTGAGGAAGAAGAGATAGTTTTAGAGAGAATCTACACGGTTCCCCTGGGCAAGGCGTGGATTATGCCGCCGAGAAAAAGAACCCCCAGAGCGATGCGCATGCTTAGAGCGTTTGTAACGAAACACATGAAGCTTGAAGCTAAGAAAGAGGAAGAGGAGGGAGAAGAGGAGCCTGCAACTCTGGTTATTACTAACGAAGTGAACGAGAAACTTTGGGAAAGAGGCGTGGAGAAGCCTCCGAGAAAAATCAGGATAAGAGTCACAAAAGACAAGGAAGGCAATATTACGGTCTATCTGGCCGAAGGAGATTAGTCCTTGGCCGTCTACCTGTCAAGCCTTATGGGGAGCGCGAGCATAGGCGTCTACTCGTTGGCAACAGACAGGATGCTTATAGTTCCAAAATCAGTTCCTGCTGTAAAGGCTGAGAGACTCAGCCGATGGTTAAGAGTCAGTCTTGTGCAAACATCAATTGGAGGTACAGTCCTTGCTGGAGCACTTGCGTGTGCGAATTCAAACGGAATCCTCCTTCCCAGTTTTGTTCGAGAAGAGGAGCTTGAAAGCATAAGGCGCTGTTTCAAGGGAAACATAACGATAATGGAAACAAAGAAGACTGCGTATGGAAACTTGGTTCTGGCAAATGATTACGGAGCAATAGTCGATCCACTATTGAAGAGTTCCGAGATGCAATGCATATCTGACACATTGGGCGTTGAGACTGTTCCCAGCGAAATAGCAGGATTGCCGTACGTGGGCTCGCTCTCTGTGGCCACGAACAGAGGTGTTTTGGCGCATCCTCTGCTGAAGAACTCGGAAAGAAAGATATTGGAAGATGTGTTGAGAGTCCCGGTCGACGTTGGAACCATAAACTGTGGAATACCTTACGTTGGGACAGGCCTGATTGCAAACAGTCACGCCGCCGTTGCCGGTTTGTTAACGACTGGACCCGAGGTGTTTATAATTGGGAATGCCTTGGATGTTGTAAAAGAGGATGAAGAGATTGAAAGTTTTCAAAGTAACAGGTGAGATACTCAAGCCGAACTTGAAAACTCCTTTCGGAAAGGAGATTGTGGCAGATAAGGCTGAACACGCTGTAGAAAAGGTGTATGCCGAGTTAGGGAGCAAACACCGCGTTAAGCGTCACCACATAAAGATCGCAAGTGTTGAAGAGATCCCTTCTGACCAGATAGAGAACCCTTTGTTGAAGAAACTCGTCACCGGTGAGGAAGAGGTTGGCTACCAAGAACGAGGAAGAAATCAGAAAAATAAGCGTTGAACTGCGTCTTCTCGAGCAAACGGCAGAAACGCTGCAGTCCAGACTCAGCATGTTAAACGCTGTTGCTACAGACCTGACATACGCGAACATGGCGCTGGACAGTCTGGAAAAGGAGAAGGAAAACTCTGAGCTTCTTGTCCCAATCGGCGGCACCTCATATATCAAGGCGAAACTTGACAATCCAGACAAGATAGTTGTTGGAATAGGCGCTGGAGTCTCGGTTGAAAAAACGCGTCAGGAAGCGAAGGACGTCATCAAAAAGCGTCGGGAAGATTTGGAGAAAGCAAGAACTGCAACGCAACAACAGTTCACCCAAGTAGCAGACACAATAGGCCGAGACCGAGAAAGATTCGAGGCGTTGGCTGCCCAACTGAGAGGAGAGAAAACTCCCTAAAATGTTCGAGAAGCTGAAATCCGGGTTAAAAGGGCTCGTAACCAAAGTCACCACAACAGAGCTCAAACCCGAGAATCTTCGCCCAATACTCACCGACTTCAAGATGAACCTCGTCGAGAACGACGTCGCGTTCCCAGTCGCAGAACTCGTTTGTTCCGAAATGGAAAAGCGTCTTGACCAAGTTCAAGTCAAACGGCTCGAAGACCGCAAAAAAATCGTCGAGAAAAACCTGCGAGAAGTGCTTTTGGAAACCATGCAGACGAACGAAAAAGTAGATTTACTGAAAGCGCTTCAAGAGAAACGAAAAACCAGCGCACCTTACGTCATGGTCTTTGTCGGAATAAACGGCACCGGAAAAACCACAACCATCGCCAAGGTCTGCCGGTTCCTGAACAAGAAAGGATACTCGGCAGTGATCGCGTGCAGCGACACGTACCGAGCCGGCTCCATCGAGCAACTCGAAGAGCATGCTAAAAGACTGGGGACCAAGATGATAAAACACGCCTACGGCGCTGATCCAGCCGCGGTGGCGTATGACACGATAAGCCACGCCAAAGCCCATGGGATAAACGTTGTTCTAATAGACACTGCCGGACGGATGCAGACAAACCAGAACTTGATGAATGAACTGGCAAAAATCAAACGCGTCGTGAACCCCGACCTGACGATTTTGACCCTGGATTCCCTTATTGGAAACGACGCCGTAACACAAGCTGAGGAGTTCAACAAGTGCGTAGGAATTGACGCCACGATACTAACCAAAGTTGATGCTGACGTGAAAGGCGGCTCAGCCCTAAGCGTGACTCACGTCACACATAAACCAATCCTGTTCATCGGAACAGGACAAGGATACGATGATCTTGAAGAGTTCAATCCCGAAAGATTTGTCCAAATGATCCTCAAATAAGAAACGCAGAATAATGTTTTGATTGAACGTCTAGTACTTTTCGAGCAGTTTCAGGAGTATGGTTTTTGCGGAGTACAGTCTGTTCTCGCTCTGCTCGTAAATCACTGATTCTGGGCTTCCAATGACTTCTACCGTTATTTCGTATCCTCTGTGGATCGGCATGTCGTGCATCACGTAAGCGCTGCTGTTCTTCAGAAGTTTCTTGTTTAACTGGTAGGGCATCATCAGCTTGACACGTTTCTCCTTTTCCGCGGCAAATCTTGCGTCGGTGAAGAATTCCATGTCAACCCACGTGTCGGTATAGACAAAGTCGGCATCCTTGAGAGCCGCCTCCACGTCGAGCGTAGTTTCCCAAAGCCCTGTCTTCCGCGCGTCTTCGAGAAGCTTGTCGTCGCGTGCGGGCTCATTGAATATCGGCGTCACGGTGGCTATCTTAACCCCCACTTTGGTGCAACCTTCCACAAGCGAGTTGCAGACATTGTTGTGGATACCTATATACACAAGCTTGGCACCCTTCAATTTTCCCTTCTTCTCTTTGACCGTTATCAAATCGGCTATTGCCTGGCTCGGATGATACTTCTCATCGCAGCCGTTGATTACGGGTACGCGTGAATTCTTGACCATAGTCTGCAAATCAGCGTTTTTCAACAGTCTGGCCATTATGCAGTCAACGTTGCGGCTGAGATACTGAGTCTCGTCGCCCACATCTGCAAGAGCGAAGTTTGTGGTCCTCCAGTCGATGAAGAGCCCGTGACCGCCGAGTTGGGTCATGGCAACCTCAAAAGAAACTCTTGTTCTAGTCGAAGTCTTCTGAAAAATCAAGGCCAGAGATTCGCCTTCCAATGCTTTTCGGTATTTTCCAGGGTTACTCTTGATTGCGACACCCTTGTCGATCATTTCCGCAAGCTGTTGTCCAGTCAATTCTCTGAAGTTGATAAGATGCGTTCTTCCATCTCCAACTGAGCCCAACGCTTCAACCACCCTCAAGAATAATAAGCTTTATGCAAACCTTTTCCCCAGGATACCACACCTTACATGCAGAAGAGTAGACAGATGATTCTGATCGTAGCTTCAAACAAGGATTTGGCAAGTTTGAACATCAAAGAGCAAATTCTAAGCCATTACCGTTTCAACGAAACGAGGACAATATTCCAAGAAAACGCAGTCTACGCCACCCGCATCAATGGCAAAGATGCCCAACTCATAACCCTGAACCAAGAGTCAATACACGCGCAAGACTTGACCAGATCCTTCAAAGAAGCAAAGCTTGTGGTTTTCATATCAAGACACAGCAGCGCCAGCGGTACACCGACTTTATCGGTTCACACGCCAGGCAACTTGGGCCAAGCAGAGCTAGGAGGCAATTCGGAGGAAGTGTCGGTTTCTCCAGCTAATGCCATGCGAGATGCCCTAAGAGTAATGGCTAAGCTCAGAGAAGAAATGCAACTCAAGTACGAGGTGTCCTACGAAGGCACTCATCATGGTCCATCATTGAACGTGCCCACTATGTTTGCTGAACTTGGAAGCTCACAGGAACAGTGGAACGACTTGGCCGCAGCTGAAACCGTTGCACATGCTTCGATGGAAGCGGTCTCAAAATTCGGCAGTCTCCGAGCGGAAGCGGTGTTAGGCATAGGCGGACCTCATTACAACCCCAAGTTTACTAGAATGGCACTGGAAAATGAGGTTGCCTTCGGACACATAATCCCGAAGCATTCAATACCGGGGCTAGGCTTGGAAATAGTTCAACAGTGCATCAGAAAGACGTTGGAAGAAGTGGACCGCGTAGTCTTGGATTGGAAGGGAATAAAGGGAGACGACAAGCCGAAACTCATCGAAATGCTCAAGGAAACAGGCCTTTCCATCCAAAAAGTTTAACCTTGCCTTTAGACACCTTCCCGTTTGAAAGAGAAGACTGAGATGAAAACTGTCCAAGCAAGCGTCATGATTGTGGCATTGCTTTTTGCACTTTCGCTATCGGGAGTTTCGGCCTCCACTAACCTTGGCTTCGGAGGAAAGAGCGGAGACTGGACGGAATATAGTTTGGAGAATGGACTCGTTCCAAGCGGGGAAATGTTGAGGATGGAGTTTCTGAACGTTGCAGGAACAAACGTGACGGTCAATGCGACAGCTTACACGACGACTTTTACGGAGATAAGCGAAATCAAAAGCATCGACTTGGCGTCCAACGACTCCCAAAACGATTTTCCCTTAGAACCGTGGTTCAACGCGCGTGTGTATTTCATTCCTGCAGGGTTGAACGTGAGTGATTCTGTCTACCTGGGCCAAGGGTTCGGCGCCATAAACATCACGGGTGACACGACGAGATCCTACGCAGGCGCAGATAGGGAAGTAATCTACGCGAACTTCTCACAACAGGAATACAACTATGTTTTTTACTGGGACAAACAGACGGGCGTTCTAACAGAAGGAATTAGGAGCCTTGGCGCCGGGGTTACAGACGTTCTCATAAGCGAGACAAGCATGTGGGGTTGGATAGTGATCTGGTGGATCTGGATTCTAGTGGCAATAGCGATTGCACTCGGCATTTTAACCTCGAGAAAAAGCGTCATGAAAAAGCTTCGCAGAAAACCCGACGCCCCGCCCACCAAGACAAAGCCAACCGCCTCCTTCCACTTTTCAAAGGGGAAAAGTTAATAGAAACGCTCTGCTTTATGTAGAAGAAATCAATACGACATCGTTATCAGATTGGAATGTTGAGAGAGCGATAAAACATGGGATTAAGAGATTTCCTGGCTCAGTGCGGAAGAACGTTAAGACTTGCGACTAAACCTGGAAGAAGCGAGGTTTGGCTCTCGATAAAGATATGCTTCCTAGGCATCTCTGCAGTCGGGTTGATAGGGTTCGTCGTCAAAGTGTTATCAGCCGTTCTGAACCCTGGGGTTGGCGGTACCACTGGAGCCTAGAAGGAAGAAGCTTTCATGGAAAGGCACGAGGAAATCCCGACTAAGATCTTCGCTGTGAAAACAACAACAGGCCAAGAGAGGAACGTCGCGAGACTCGTTGCCGCGAAAGTTGAAATGAACAAGATACCAGTGAAGGCCATTCTCGTTCCTGAAGCACTGAGAGGATACGTCTTCATAGAGGCTCAAGGCCCGCATCTTGTGGAAGAAGCGATAACGGGCGTAAAGCACGTGCGGTCAAGGATACCGGGCATCGTGAGCTTCGCGGAGATTGAGAGATACATAGTTAAAAAACCAATCATTGAGGAGTTAAACGAGAACGACATAGTCGAAGTGACAGGTGGACCCTTTAAAGGAATGCGAGCAAAAATAACTCGAATCGACAAGACCAAGGCGGAGGTCACCCTCGAACTGCTCGAAGCAACCTTCACACTGCCGATAACCGTTAACTCCGACTATGTGAAACTAGTTCAGAAGTCAAAAGTTACAAGTGGTAGTGAAACATAAGATGGCTGATAAGAAAACTGTGGAACTTCTTGTAAGCGGGGGACAAGCGAACGCTGGACCCCCCCTAGGTCCTGCACTAGGCCCGCTGGGCGTAAACGTCATGGCGATTGTGAACAGAATAAACGAGTTAACAAAAGACTATGCTGGAATGAAGGTTCCAGTGAAAGTACTCGTGGATCCGGAGACCAAACAGTTTGAAGTAACCGTTGGAACACCCACCTCGTCCGCCCTGATTGTCAGTGAACTCAAAATCGAGAAGGGTTCAGGCACTCCAAGCACGGCGAAAGTTGGCAACCTCACCATCGACCAAGTTGTACGGATAGCGAAGATGAAACGTGCAGAGCTTCTAGCAAGAAACCTCAAGACCGCGACAAAGGAGATTCTTGGAGTCTGCGTAAGCATGGGAGTGACCGCCGAAGGTAAAGACCCCCGTGAAGTGCAACGGGAAATCGACGAGGGCAAGTACGACGAGATATTTAGCAAGAGCTAGAATCAAGCGAATATTTTTATAACCCCGTCCCATTCCCTCATTGGCACGAGGACTCCAAAATGCCCTTAGACCAAAAGACGATATTGAATGCAGTCAAAGAAGCAAGGGAGAAGTCTGAAAAACGCAAGTTCAACCAGTCAATAGAGCTTATACTTAAACTGCAGGATATCGATATGAAGTCACCAGAAGCTAAAATTCAAGAAGTCGTCGAGCTGCCACATGCTCTTGAGAAACCGAACAAGATATGTGTCATCGGTTCAGGAGAACTTGCAATGAAAGCAAAAAGAGCAAACGCTGATCATGTCATCGAAAGATCAGAGCTTGAAGGCTTGGCCGGCAAGAAACAGGAAATGCGCAAGATGGCCAACAACTACGACTTCTTCATCGCCGAAGCCCCGTTGATGCCCTTAATCGGTAAGACGCTGGGCTCCGTCTTGGGTCCGAGAGGAAAAATGCCCGTACCAGTACCACCGTCAGCCGACATAGCCAGCTTGATAGCGAAACACCGAAAAACAGTCACCATAAGATTACGCAACCAGCCGACTCTGCAGTCTCGCATCGGAATGGAAAACATGAAAGATGAAGAAATAACGGAAAACATCATGGTGGTTCTGAGGGTCTTGGAGGGAAAACTCAAGAGAGGAATGAAAAACATAAAGTTCGCCTATATCAAGACAGCCATGGGCGCCCCCGTCAAGATTAAACCGTAAAAGAGGAAAACAAAATGCCATCCGAACAAGTTCTTCAAGAAAAGATCCAAGAAGTCGAACAAATAACCGACCTGATAAAGAAGTACAAGGTCGTCGGCATCGCCAGTCTGCAGAAGGTCAGGGCAGCTCAGATGCAGGAATTCAAAAAGAACTTGGCGGACAAGGTGTACATGCGAGTCATGAAAAACAGGCTGATGAAACTCGCCATAGAAAACTGTAAGGAAAAACCAGACCTGAAGAAACTTGAAGAGCACCTTCAGGGCTCGAACGTATACATATTTACAGACGAAGACCCCTTCAGACTGGCCCTAATCCTGGAAAGAGGAAAGGTCAAAACAACTGCCAAATCAGGGGACATAGCAGCCTTCGACGTTATAATCCCGGCTGGAAACACAGGCCAACCTCCGGGACCGGTAATCAGCCAATTGAACGCAGTGGGTTTGCCCACAAGAATCGAGTCGGGAAGCGTCTGGATAACCAAAGACACGTTGGTGGTAAACAAGGGCGAAGCAATCAACGAAAGACTCGCCAGCATGCTCTCAAAACTCGGAGTAAAACCTGTCGAGTCTGGCCTTGCAATGACTTACGTGTTCGAAGAAGGCCTAATCATAAACCAGGAACAGCTCAGACTGGACTTGGAAGCGATAAAGCACGATATTGAAAGAGCCTACGCTGATTCTTTGGCACTCTCTCTGAGCGCCGCCTATCCGACCGAAGAGAACATGACCATGCTAATACAGATAGCCCACAGAGAAGCGTACGTACTTTCAGTCAACGCTGCTATACCTACGAAGGAGACGATAGAAGACCTGATAAGAAAAGCCCATGCAGAAATGTTAAGTTTAAGTAGTAGGTTGCCCACCTTAGAGCAAAAGGTTGCGCCAACCGAAAAAGGTTAAAATACCTGAGTTGAGAGGTGAAAAAGTATGGAATACATTTACGCTGCAATGCTCCTCCACAAGGCAGGAAAAGACGTAAACGAAGCAAACCTGACGCAGGTCCTGACGGCAGCAGGCGTAAACGCAGACACAGTACGCGTCAAAGCACTCGTAGCCTCCCTCGCTGAGGTCAAGATTGACGAAGCAATCAAGTCAGCTTCAACGATGATGGCCGCACCAGCAGCAGCCCCAGCAGCCGCACCAGCAGCAGAAGCCAAACCGAAAGAAGAAAAGAAGGAAAAGAAAGAAGACGAAAAACAGAAAGAAGAAGCAGCACTCGAAGGCCTAGGCGCATTATTCGGCTAGCACTCTTCGACAAACACTATTTTTCACTCAATTAACGATAAGAACCAGCAGATACTATTCCCACAGTTCAAGGGCGATGATTATTGAAGGCCACTGCAGTGGCGCACCCAATTCAAGGACTGGTAAAATACCACGGACTGAAAGATCCAGAACACAGAATCCCATACCACGACAGCATATCCGTATGCGCTCAAGCCCTATCCACCGTGACCACAGTAGAAGCATTAGGCGACTCAAGAAAAAGCGAGATAACGATAAATGGAAAAAAACCCGCCTCTCCCGAAAGGAAAAGGGTTGAAACAGTCATTGACAAACTAAAGGATTTGGCGGGCTTCTCAGGCGGATTTAGGATAGTTTCTGAAAACAGTCTCAGCTCAGGCAAAGGTCTAGGCTTTTCAGCTTCAGCATTCGCAGCCCTAGGCTTGGCCACGTCTGAGACGCTGGGGCTGGATATTCCTGAGAACGTGCTTTCAGAAGTCGTTAGGCTGGGAGCCGGCTCCTCAACGAGAAGCCTTGCAGGCGGCTTTTCAATATGGTACGCGAATAGGGGCGGAAGATCATACGCTGAACAGCTGAGTTCGCCCGAGAACATGGATTTCTCGATGGTAATAGTGCCTATCCAGTCCAACGTGAAAACCGACGAAGCCCACGCGGAAGTGCTGAGCTCCTGTCTGTTTCAAGCGAGATTGAAAAGCATCCGCAGCCTCCTAGATAAAATGAAGAAAGCTATCAAGAAAGGAGACACGACGACTATAGGCGCTCTTGCAGAGGAAGACACTCTGAACCTTCACGCCATAACCATGACGGGTAGGGCTCACATGGTGCTGTGGGAGCCAGACACGGTACGCATAATAAAAGAAATCATCCGAATGAGGGAAGAAGGAACGCCAGCCTGGTATTCGATGGACACCGGCCCATCAGTCTTCATCAACACGCACAAGAAAAACATTTCGAGAATAGCCGTAAGATTCCAAGAAATGGGCTTCAAGAATGTAATCGCAAGCACAGTCGGCCAGAAGCCGTTCCTAACTGGGAAGCACCTTTTCTGACCTTGCGCCTGGGGTATTTCTCCATTCTCTCACGGTTTGGAAGAGTGCGAAGGGTATCCATCCGCAGATAATCATCAAGGTGCCCGGAAACGCTCCTATCCTGTAGGTTAGAATGAACGCTTCAAAAATGGAAAATGACACTGTCATTCCTATCACCGAGACGATTGCCAAGCGCCTTCCATACCTCTTGTATGTCTGAACGGCCAGCAAACCCGCGAAAAAGAAGTCTCCCAAGCCCAAGCTCAGCATTAACACGCCAGTTCCCGTTGTGATTAACGGAAAGAGCGGTAGAGAAACCAGCACTGGAAGACTCAGACTCGCTGCGGCGTTTGCAGCTTGCACCATCGTCTTCGTCACCAAGACAAGGACTATGTCCATGCCCGTCAACAGGCAGCCGAAGACCGCGGTCGTCTTCCAGTTGAACAAGCTTGCTAAGTAAAGGGTTATCATAACGGCGAAAACAAGGCCATAGATGTTAGACAGGTAATACGTCCACACAAACGAGTCTCTCAGAAACGCGTACAGCAGAATGAAAACCGCAGGCGCCAGAACACCTATGTACCAGCGATTCTTCGAGAGCAGATACCCGAACGTGAACAAGAGCAGCGAGTAGGAAAACAGAAAGAGCACCATCAGAATCGTACTCAGTTGCCTAACAACCACCACGACCGTGATCATTACTACCATCAGACCCACAAGCATGACGGCGTCCCGAACACGAAACTCCCTTTCCTCCAACACTCCCTTCAGCCTATGCTCAATCTTCGGATTCAACAACATGGACGTAAAAGTGACTGCGAGAAGAGTCAAGGGCATCGTGATGTCAAAGTTAAATTTGTTGTTGAAATACCCGTCATAAGCCGTGTATTGCAAGTACGTTCCTGAAGAATTATACAGAAAAACATCGTAAATGTGAAGACTTGTCTCACCTGCGCCCTTCACCTGAAACATCAACGTGACCAAAGTCCCATTGTTGTCAACTGTGAAGCCTGATGAAGTGAAATTCCACGAAGCGTAAACGTTGCCTCCACTGTTGTTTTGGTCGAAATATCCTGCCGCATTGGCTTGGAACAGATCACCACCAGAAACAGCGGTACACTGGACCAACGCTGGATCGTAGCTTAATCTCATCGTGAAGCCATGAAGATCCATTGTCCCCAGTACGGTGATGTTGACGTTGACAATGAAATTCTCTCCGAGAACAGCCGAGATGTTGATAATGACTAACGGTCTCACAATAACTGCGATTTCGTTGGTCTCAGCGTTTGTTTCATTTGCTGCAAAAGCTGGTTTGGTGGCCCGCACAGCAAAAAACAAGGCGGCCATCACAAAGACAAGTGCGAAGACTGCAAGTTTCTTATCCTTCAACATTACTGTGGCCTCTACCGTCGCGAAAGCTTACCATACCATAATTGACAGCTGATGTCAAATGCATATAGGCACTTACATACAACGCAGATTTATCTCTTTATCCGCAAAAGCATCTTTTCCGACCGCCAACAATGGACCTTGAAGACCCGTGGTTCCCGTCCTAGAGTAAAAAACAATAAGACGCTTTATTTCGACGAACCGACCTTCAGTTGTTCCTGCGAGCACATATGCTTTCTTTGCGGAAAGACCATTTTATGTCTTTGACGTGTGAAGGATGTTGAACACTGCCAGAGAAGCGATAACCGCCTCTTCTGTCCTAACGGTCTCGGTTCCCTGCATCGGAACCATGTTGACCACAAAGTCCACAAGCTCGTTCAACTGGCGTCCTTCACGGCCGACGATCTCTCGTAACCCCTGAGTTGGAGCGCCAAAAGCCACCAGAACACTGCTTGCCTCCTTCCATTTTTCGAAGATTTCTCTATCCACATCAGCAAGAGGCGAACCATACTTAGAAGTAGCAATGGTCAGATCAAAATCTCTGTTTTTCACGAAGCTTCCGAAAGGACGCTTTTCCACAGTAACAGTGTAACCCCAGTAGGATGGTGCTTCATCCCTGCCTGTCAGCTCCACTTCCAGAGCCTTCCCAGCCTTGATGACCTTCACAGTGACCCGTTTGCCAACTGCTACACTTCTGGCCCGTATTAGCGCCGGCTGTTCGACGCCAATGTCCACGAGAGCCTGCTTGTCTAATGTAGACAGCACGACAGCCTCACGAAATTCGCCAAGTCTCAATTCTTTAGTTCGACGGCTCAGAGGATGGTGTGGTGTCCGCAGAGGCGGAAGAATGCCCGCGTACTGCAAATCAGGGTTCAGCTTGAACAGTCTCTTCCGCAGGTACTGGGGAGTTTCCAAGTAGCGCAAGAGAATGCAAACCAAATCCGTTTCACTTTTCTGAACGTTGTGAGGGTTATCCTGGAAAATCACGATTTCGCCAACTCGGAAAATGGCAGCCGCTCTACCAATCAGACCCAGTCTGGAAGTCTTTTCGCGCAGGTGTGGCACGTCGGAAACGACAGAGGCAGGTATTGCAATGCAGAGTCTTTTCTTCACCAACTTATTGTTCCGCCCTTCCAGCCGGGATTATTATTGCGGCAATCTGCTTAAAAACTCAGAGCAACACATTGAGTTCAGAAACAAAAGAGAAGGACTAGCATTGAAAATTGTTGATGACCCTGAAAGCATTAGTAGAATCGACAAGAACGACATGCTTTCCTTCTGCGTTGGAGCCCCCCAACAGTATAGACAAGCCGCAAGACTTGCCAAGAACCTTACAGTCAACTATCCGAAGCCCGGCACGATTGTCATTGCGGGCATGGGCGGCTCAGGCATTGGTGGTGAACTCCTTAAAGATTGGGCAAGAGACAGGATCATGGTTCCCATCGACGTTTGTAAGGAATATTCGCTGCCTGCCTATGCACAGAAGAACACACTTGTTTTTGTTGTCAGTTACTCGGGAGAGACCGAGGAAACTCTAAGCGTCCTCCGTGATGCTGTTAAAAGAAAGTGCATGATCGCCTGCATAAGTTCAGGTGGAAAACTCCACGAGTTTTCTGAAAAATTCGGTTTCCCCCATCTGCTCGTCCCCTCAGGAATGACGCCCCGCGCAACCCTTCCCTACCTTTTCGTCCCCTTGATAACCGCAATGGAAAGACTCAGACTGGTCTCAGGCGTTGATGAAGAGATTTCGGAAACGGTGAAAGTTTTGGAACGAGTCAGCGCAGACAACTCTCCTGGAAAACCATCAAGCAGCAACTTCTCAAAGAAACTAGCCGTGAACATCAAGGGAACCGTCCCTGCAGTCTATGGTTTCGGACCCTACCGGACTGTCGCTCAGCGGCTGAAGACCCAGTTTAACGAGAACAGCAAGAACCCTGCAAAGTGGGAAACCTTCCCCGAACTCGACCACAATGAGATCGTGGGCTGGGAAGAAGCAGGAGAATTTGCTGAGTGCTTCTCTACAATCTTTGTTCGCGACGATGAGGAGCCGGCTGAAATACGTCAGAGAATCAAAGTGACAAAAGAACTGATGGGCCGGCATATCAAGAAAACCTTTGAGATTCACAGCCTCGGAGAGAGTCGCCTAGCGAGGATGGCATCAGTCATCTGCACAGGAGACTTCACAAGCGTGTACTTGGCCATCCTTCGCCGCGTGGACCCGACACCGGTGAAGACGATAACGCTGCTGAAGAGTAAGCTGGAACAGACAGGCCTGAAAGAAAAAGTCCTGCGGGAACTGCAAAGGCTGGCTGTGAAGTAGAAGAGGGGCAGTTCAGTCTTCTTCGGTGACAAATTTAGAGAACATTTTCTCGGCCGTCTCGAGTGTCACTAACTTGGGCGGATGCTTGAAGCCGTAGGCGCATACCGGTGTTACGGGGCCCTTTAGTTTTCTGTCTAAGGCTATCTTCACGGCTCGCAGTACGTCAAGCAGAACTGAACCAGCGTTGGGTGCGTCGACTGTTGAGAGTTTCAGATCCATCTGCATCGGAACGTTGCAGAAGTGCACTCCCTTAATCCAGAAGTAGCTGTCACGTCGGTTCTGTAGGAAATCCACGTAGTCCGTGGAGCCAGCGACGACAGCGGCCGCATAGGGCAGTGCCGCTTCAACAGATTCAGTCTTGACAGCGCGTTTAACGTCCTTCGTCCGATCCAGCGTATCCAATGACTCTGTGCCCCCACCAACATCCAACTGATAAGTTTCAGTAACATGGACACCGTTCATCGATAGAAGATGCAGCAACGTCTTGTGCAACGTAGTCGCACCCACCTGGTCAATCAAGTCGTCTCCGACAACCGGCAACTCGGCTGTCTCGAATCTCTGAGCCCAAGTCGCGTCGCTTGCAATGAAACTGGGAGTTGTATTCACGAAGGCACAACCCGAAATCAAGGCCTGTTCAGCATACCATCGTGAAGCCTTCACTGCTCCGCTCGGAAGCAAATCAACGACAATCTCTGCATTGCTCTCCTTCAGAACCATCGCAACGTTCGCTTCGGGGTGAGTGCTTATCCGGACAACGTGTTTGGTGTATTCGCCAACTCCGTCCAAAACAGGCCCCTTGTACACAACGACATTTGACAACGGCACATCGGCCAGCCTTGCAACATTGTTGGGCTCAGCGAAGATAGCTTCAGACAAGTCTGTGCGCACTTTTCGGCCGTCTATGTCGAACGCCGCGACGACTTCGATGTCCTTCGGTCGGAACCCTCCTAGCACGGGGTTCCGAAGGCCGACAGATTCTCGTTCGTTTCGATTGCCGTAGTATTGTAAGCCTTGAACGAGGGCAGACGCACAGTTTCCAACGCCCACCAACGCAACCTTGATTTTCGACAAATCGTAACACCCTATTTTGCAATTCATATTTAGCGAGTGAGTTAAAAAATGCTACGCTGTCACATAGGCGGATTAGAAGCTGCTAGCCGCCGGCGTCTGGGGGCCGAGAGAGGATAACGGAGTGCTAGTAAGCTTAAAGTCTTCGAGACGTCTAGTCTAGAAGAGGCTGAACAAAAATGACGGATGAAGACAGCACTGCAGACAAGTTTACGGCCATAAACGAGCTGGCACGCAGAAGAGGTTTTTTCTGGCAATCCTATGAGATTTACGGTGGCGCAAGCGGCTTCGCAACCTACGGCTATCTGGGCACAAGAGTCAAACAGAACATCGAGAGAAAACTCAGAGAGTTGTTCGTTTACAAGCTCGGAATCATGGAAATAGAGTCTCCCATAATCACCCCGGAAAAGGTTTTCGAGGCTTCAGGCCACGTTGAACATTTCAAGGAATCCATGGTTGAATGTTCAAACTGCAAGAAGAGGTTTCGAGCCGACCATTTGCTCCGTGATGTCGCAGGAATAAGCGGGGCAGAAGCCGAAAAACTTAGTCTGGCCGAACTGAAAGAGACGATTGAGAAGCAGAACATTCGCTGTCCAGAGTGCGGCGGAACCTTCAACGAACCCAAACTGTTTCTAACCATGTTCAAAACCACCATAGGACCCTATTCGGACGCAGTGGGCTACGGAAGACCCGAAGCCGCCCAAGGCATATTCGTAGAATTCAAGCGGCTCTATGAAATGGCACGCGAAAAACTGCCCTTCGGCGCGATGCAGATAGGAAGAGCCTTGAGGAACGAGATTTCCCCACGCCAAGGCCTGGTGCGACTGAGAGAATTCACCATCGGAGACCTGGAATTCTTCTTCGACCCCGAAGAGCCAGACTGTTACCTCCTCAAAGACGTAGAAAATGAACGATTGCGCCTGCTCCTGACAAAGGACAGAGCGAAAGACTCTGACGAAATCACCGAGGTAACCGTGAAAGAAGCACTGGAAAAAAAGTACATCAAGTCTGAATGGCAGGCAGCCTTCATGGTACTCCAAGAAAGATTACTCGTCGACATAGGCGTTCCAGCTGAAAAACAGCGTTTCATCGAAAAATATCCGTGGGAAAGAGCTCACTACTCATCAGAAACCTTCGATCAAGAGGTTCTCGTTGAAAGATGGGGTTGGCTCGAAGTCAACGCCTGCGCATGCCGAACAGACTACGATTTGAAGCGGCACACAGAATTCAGCGGCCAAGACATGTACGTCTTCAAAGAATATGAAAAACCCGACGAAAAAGAACGGACAACCATCAAACCAATCATGGCCAAGCTGGGACCTGCCTTCAAGAAAGAGGCTGCAAAAGTCGCCGAAATGCTTTCCAAGGCAAGCCCGGAAGAACTGGAAATGGGTCTGAAGAAGAACGGGTACTTCTCGATCGACAAGTACAAGGTTCTGCCTGAACACGTTGACATCAAACGTGAGAAGACCCTTGAACGTGGAAGGCGTTTCATACCCTACGTTATCGAACCGACCTTCGGCTTAGACAGACTTTTCTACGTCGCCTTTGAGTACGCTTACCGCGTTAAAGATGACAGAACACTGCTGAGCTTCCCAAGAGACGTTGTTCCTGTACAAATCGGCGTCTACCCTCTAATGAGCAGGGACGGATTGCCCGAAAAAGCGTCAGAACTGGACAAAATGCTGCTCAACGAGGGTTTCGTAGTGGAGTATGATGATGCCGGATCCATCGGCAGACGATACGCGCGCGCAGACGAAGCCGGCATCCCGCTGGGAATAACGGTCGACTATGACACTCTCAAGAATGGGACAGTGACAATCCGCGACCGAGACACGTGGAAGCAGGTTAGAAGTCGAATTGAGGAATTGCCTGACCTTCTGCGCAAGTATTTCAGATGGAAGATCAACTTCGAACAGCTAGGAACCCTAATTTGAAGGCCTGAGCTTTCGTTACCTTTTTTAACACTCAAGCATATCTAAGGGAAGAGAAAAACAGCCCTTTTTGCGGGCGGGAAAACCCTTGGTGCTTCCAGCAGAAACTGAAGAACGCGTTAAACGACGGGCTTTGAACGTCTGTCAAGACCATCTACGAAAGGTCTTGGACCTGACGAGAAAAGTCCCTCAGATGATAGATTACTTCATGAAGAACGATAGAGACCGGGCAACGCAGCTTTTCAACGAAGTCACAGGCAGCGAGGCTGAAGTTGACCAAGCTAGACGACTGGTTTCACAGGAACTGGCCGAAATAGGGGCAATCCTGCTGAGCAGGGAGGACTTTCTAAGGTTCACTAACTTGACGAGTGAAATCGCAGATTTTTCCGAGGGCATTGCTTTCAGACTTGTCGAAATCATGCAGCACAACTGGAACGTGCCCATGGACATAAAGAAGGATCTGCTGAAACTCTCAGAAGCTGTTTTCGAAACAGTTCTAAAGCTCAGAGAAATGGCGATGGCCCTTAACTACGGCTCGACCAAGGTCATGGAAAAGGCCAAAGAAGTCGAGATTGCTGAACACAATGTTGACGGCTTATACCGTGATCTCGAGATAAAAATCCTAGGCAGCAAAATTGACTTTCCTGCTATGATACTGCTGAGGGATGTGCTCCAACTGTTGGAGGATTCAGCCGACAAGGCTGAGGACGCTTCTGATGCCGCGCGAATCCTTTCGTTTATGATGTAAAAGGCGAAAAGAAAGGTGCACAAGAAGATCTGCGTGGAACTGATTGAAAACTTCCTGGTAGTCTGGAACCCGGAAGAAGGCTCGGAGCTCTACAAGAAAGGTTTCTACGGAAAACCCCTCGGAATCGCCAAACCCAAGATCCCGGAGTTCAACGTTCCACTGGTTCTGGACCTCATGGAAGGCTTGTACCTTGCTGAAAAAGAAAACATAACTGTCTACGAAGGCCCTTCAAAGAAGAAGGTAAGTCTAAGAAAACTCCGTCAAATGGCCAAACAACTGTACGAGAAGTTTGAGGAAAAATACTCGGTCTACCGTGACCTTCGCAACAACGAACTTGTCGTAACCCCCGGAATCAAGTTCGGATGCGACTTCGCGGTTTACAGACACGGACCAGGAGTAGAACACGCGCCATACATGGTCTCCGTAAAACTGGCCACCTCTGAGATGACGGCAACAGAAATCGTCAAGGCTGGAAGATTGGCAACCACCGTCAGAAAAAGGTTCATCATAGCCGTGCCCAACCTGGAGAAGAAAAGGGTAAAATACCTTATCTTCAAATGGTTCAAGGCGTAGACAAACGATCGCTGCAAGGGAGCACCAGCTCACAGGCAGGGGGAATCGAAAGCAGCCCCTAAAGTCAGGGACCACACGATTGGAGCAAGATGAAAAACTTTGACTAGTGCGCGGTTATTGTTTAGGCTTAATGATCTCGCAGAGTTCTTGTTCCAGAGTGGGTTGATGCGCCGGGTTTTCAACTATTCTGCCTATTTCCCTCCCTTCTCTGTCAGCTACTATGATTAGCGGAATTCTAACGACGTTCAACGTTTCCACTTCCGGCGGCGAAGGTGGTATTCGCCACTTGTGTTCTTGACTCAGCGGATCTTTCTTTAATCCTCCGAAAACCTGACCTCTAGCCCTGAGGTTTCGTTTATAATCGCCAAAACAGGAATGTTGACTGCGCAGTCTTTGCACCACGCTGCTGAAAAGGCGATAATCATATATTCGCCCGCGAAGGCCCCAAGTTTGTTAATCGCTTCTTGGTTAGGTTGATATGCTTGTTTGCGACTCAGGAATTCTTCTTTGAAAGGTTCTTCCAGACTCTTCATGTACTCGACTATTGAAACTGTTTTCATCCTGATTTCTAACAAGTCAAGCACCATTTCTGGACTCCCCTACGTAGGCGCCATCTACGCGTGAAATGCTGTCACTCTGCTCAAGGTCGCCACTGCGCGCACGCCAACCCTAGCCGGGCATGAGCGTTTGCTTCATGAATTCTCCTCTCACGTATTGATGCGGATAGACTTTTGTCCCTTCGAGTATACAGCCCTCAGCCACTACCACGTCGTCAGCTATGACTGAGGCATCACCTATTTTTGTGCGCTTCTTCCCGGTTGAGCGGACGGTTACGTGTCTTCCTACTATGCTCTCTCTTATCTCAGCTTTTTCGCCGATTATGACTCTGTCCATGACTGCGGAGTTTTCTATTTCAGCGCCCTCGCCGACTTCTGTGTAGTTGTCTATGCACGAGTCGATTATTCTCGCCCCATCTCCGATTTTGCAGTGTCTTCCGATGAGGACTGACCCTTCAATCGCGATCTTTTTCTGCTCGATTTTCCGAAGGATCTCTTTTCTTCTCTTCATCGACTCTGTGCTTTCTCCTTGGACCCATATCCTTTTTTTCTCGTCTATTCTACCACCGAAATCAGTCAGCGACGAAAAACGTCCGTTGAGCATGTCATGCATAGCTTCCAAGTAACGCTGAGGAGTGCCCACGTCGTACCAGCTCCCCTCCAAAGCGAAGCCGAAGACCGGCCTGCCGGTGCTTATCAGGTAAGGGATAAAGTCGAAGCCGAAGTCCAGACGATGTCTCTCTTGGATTATCTGTTTGACTCCCCTTTCCTTGAACACTTTCCTTATTTCTGGAGAAAACATGTAGAGACCAGTGTTGGCAAGATCCGACGGTGCTTCCTTAGGCGTGGGCTTTTCAACAAACCTGGAAATCTGCATTTCCTTGTTTATGTCGGCTATGCCGTAACCTTCGACGTTGTCGACTCTCCTCAAGGCGATCGTCATCATAGCCCCCTTCTGTTCATGAAACTTGACCAGCTCCTTCACGTTCACGTCGAAAATGTTGTCGCCCTGAACCGCAAAAACGGGATCTCTAACGTTGTAGTACTCCATGTTTATCATCGCAGAACTCGCACTGCCAAAATCGTCCACGTTAGGCTGGTACTTTATGTGAACCCGAGGAGTTATGTCATACCTAGCAGAAAACCCGTAACCTGACTCAAAATAGTCATGCAAATCCCTGTAGTTCGTGTAACCTTTAACACCGAAAATGAAGTTCCTGATGCCTTGACGTGCAAGGGGCAACAACGAAAAATCTATCATAGGCCTGTTCAGCAGGCGCAAGCATGCCTTGCTCGTCTCCGCCGTGAGCGGCAGCAGCCGAGTGGCTTTCCCGCCAACCGGGATTATCACCCTCAATCTGTCCAGCGCATAATTGTTTCGCAAGACACGATCACCAACGAAGTTCAATGGATTATTGGCGTGAAACGTATTAAACTTTCGAATATCGACGCCAGTTTTATAACTCACTCTGCTGAAAACCTTAAGAAACAAGGCAAGGTCTAAAAGGTCATGAGCAAACTCGGCGGCTACACGCGCTTGATCCGCCCAGTGAACTGCGTGATGATGGGCATCGCCGTCATCGTGGGCACAGTCCTCGCTACCCCGGAAAACTGGTACAATATTTGGCAAAACCTTATCGAGGGCTTCGTCACGGGCTTCTCGTTGACAGCTGCCTCGATGGTCATAAACGATTACTACGACATGCAGATCGATGCTGTAAATGAGCCCAATCGCCCGATCCCAAGTGGTTTAGTCAAACCTAGACATGCCTTAGTGTTTGCTGCGATCCTCTCAGTTCTCGGTTTTGCTGCTTCGTACCTGACGAACGCATATTGCCTCGTGACGGCCATAGTCGCTTGGATGGTCTTCGTCGCTTACACAACCACGGGCAAGAGAAGCGGTTTGCCCGGAAACTTGCTTGTCAGCATATGCGTGGCCATACCGTTTGTCTACGGAATGGCGATCGTCAAACAAATCGAATTCAACGTTGCGCTCTTCGCCTCCATGGCTTTCCTTTCTAACACTGGAAGAGAGATAACCAAAGGCATCGTGGACGTGAAGGGAGATGCAGAAGCAAGCGTAAAAACTGTAGCCGTACGCTTTGGAGAAAGGAAGGCGGCAATAGCGACCGCAGGTTTCTACATTTCCGCGATCCTACTGAGCCCAATACCTTGGTTCTTGAACTTGGTATCTTTCTGGTTCATTCCTCCAGTATTCGTAACCGATATGGGACTTGCAGCATCATCGTTGATGCTCATCAGGGACTATTCAAGAGAAAACGCCAGAAAGATTAAGAAAAACGTGCTACTATGGTTCGTCATCGGGCTGCTGGCCTTTGTCATTGGCACGATAAGATGAAGCATTGCCTTTAGAAGGGTTCTTTTCGAACGTTTTTCCAATGGTTCCGTTACGATAGGTAAATGGAGGGTGACAAATCGATCAAGGACATCGAAAAGGAAATCGCACATATTTCAACTACCGTTCTAATAATTGGAATTATAAGCGTCTCTTGCCAAGTATTACATTGGAGAGGCATGATCCTTCCTTGAACTCTGAAGATGAGGCTGTTTTTGAGTATGCTCTTCGCGGCAAGGATTGGAATGTGTACTGGCTTCTCCTGAAATATGGCCGTTCAATGAGCGTTCGCGAAGTTCAGAAGACACTGCGGTTTAGTAGCCCAAGTGTGGCGCAACATCATCTTGAGCAACTACGACAGTTGGGATTGGTCAAGAAGGAAGAGGTTGGAGGCAACTACTCATTAACGAGCGAAGTTAAGATCGGTGTACTGCGACATTTTGTCAAATTGGGGAAACTGTTGTTTCCGAGGTACTTCTTCTATGCACTTTTCTCAACCACCTTCTACTTGTTTTATGTATTTGTGTTGATGCAGGGATTCACGCGGGAGAACCTGTTCATCCTCATGTTCGGAGGCATCGTTTCAGCAATATTCTGGTTTGAGGCCGTTCGAATATGGTTGCTAAGACCGTACTAGCTTCTGGAACAGCATGTACCAAAGCTTAGGATAAAATTCAACAAAGACATAGTATAACAGCGGCGACTTAAAGTGCAGAATGAAATCAAAAGCAAGATAAGAACTTACACTATCGTTGCTATTCTTCTATCCGTGATCCTTGGAGTATTCTGTTACAGCTTTGGAGTCATACCGCAGACATCAATACTGCAGAATACGTCAATTCTGAAACCATTCTCTTCAGAAACGGAACTCAAAAGCTTCTTGACAACAAGATCCCAAAACCAAGGCAGCAATTCTCTGTACAAAATGGTACCAGGCATCATGAGCCTTGACACCCTAGGTGAAACCCCTAGCTTTTCAACCACGAACATTCAGGTCTCTGGTGTCGACGAGGCAGACACGGTTAAGACTGATGGTGAATACATTTATACGGTAACCGGAAGCAACATTTCCATTCTGAAAGCTTACCCACCTCAAGAGGTTCAACTGATTTCAACCCTTGCCTTGGGCGACATCTATCCTTCGGGAATCTTTGCGACAGGCGACCGACTAGTCGTGTTAGGCAATAACTACAGCAGCATAATTGCAGGCTCAGCCCCCTTGATTGTGCCTTACTATTTCAGCTACTACTACGGCGATTCGAAGGCGTACGCACAAGTTTATGATGCATCAAACAAGTCTGACCTGCGGCTGCTCAGGACATTCGCAATGACGGGCAACTATGTCAACTCAAGGATGATAGGCAAATACGTCTATTTTGTCATAAGTCAACCCGCTTACGTGGTCAACGACACCGTGTTCCTTCCAAGCATTTACTCGGGAGGCAAAGCCACAGAGCTGCCGCCCACAGAAGTTTACTACTCTAACTTCTCTGACAGCTACCTCTACTACACGACGTTCGTTGCAATGAACATCCAAGACACTGCAGAAGAACCCACTTCCATGACAGTCACAACGGGTGTTACAAGCAACATGTACGTCTCATTAAACAACATTTATGTCACTTTCCCTGAAACGCCAGAAGGAACTTCAATCTACCGCGTGCACATGGAAGAGAACAATCTCACATGCGAAGCGCAGGGCACTGTCCCAGGCCATGAACTCGATCAGTTCTCAATGGACGAATACGGTAGCTACTTCCGAATAGTCACAACAGATTGGAGAAGCGGACTTTCAGCGATAAACGTGACAGTCGGGGCTCAACACACGAACCTGTACGTCTTGAACATGAACATGAGTGTGATAGGAAAGCTGGAAAACATCGCGGTCGGAGAGAGCATGCATTCTTCGAGATTCTTGGGTGACAGATGCTACCTCGTCACCTTCCAGAAGACTGACCCACTGTTTGTGATTGACCTGCGTGACCCCACAAACCCGGCCATTCTTGGCGAACTCAAGATTCCGGGATACTCGGATTACTTACATCCGTACGACGAAACCCATATAATCGGCGTCGGCAAAGAAACAGTCGAAGCGGAAGGGGGAACCTTCTCTTGGTATCAGGGCATAAAAGTATCCGTCTTCGACGTTAGCAACGTCAGCAACCCCATACAGCTCTCCAAGTACGTGATTGGTGACAGAGGATCAGACTCTCCTGTTTTGACAGACCACAGAGCATTCCTTTTTGACAAGACAAAGAACCTTCTCGTAATACCTGTCACAGTTGCAAAGATAGACGCGCGCCAATATCCAGGAGGAGTCCCGTCGTGGGAAGGTGGAACGGCTGTTTCGCAAGGAGCCTACGTGTTCAACATCTCCCTGACTGAAGGACTTGTCTTCCGCGGAAACATTACACATGCTGAAGGACCAGGCCTGCCTCCGACCAACTACTTCGTAACAAGAAGTCTTTATATCGGCAACGTTCTCTACACCGTCTCGGATGCTAAAGTCATGCTCAATAATTTAGAAGACTTGGCGTTCATCAAAGAAATCAAGCTCAACTAACCTCTTATTTCTCCATTTTTTCGAGCAAAACCTGACCACTAGTGTTTGCTGTAGATTAGCTTGATTCGATGTTGACCGTGACTGATGTTTCGACGAAGTGTTCCTTCAGTTTCTCTTCTATTTGGGATGCTACTCTGTGCGCTTCATCGAGCGAGATTTGCTTGGTGAAACTGCAGTCAATGTTGATGTAGCGTTTCTTTCGGGCGACGTAAGTCACTATTCCTTTGACATGAAAGCTCTGCCGATAGTTCTCGGCTATGCTGTGAACTATGTTTCTGATTTCTTCTTCGTTAACCATCGAGCCTTTTCGTCTCTTTGGACTGAAAGGCTCTATGTGGACTGCCACGTCTTCAATTTCTGGTATTCTTTCTTCAATTCTATTCTCAATCGTCTGGGCTATTCTATGGGCGGCTTCAACCGAAATCTTCGGATCCACGTTAGCGTGTAAAATGACGTACAATCTTCCATCTGAGTGTACTGTGCTGATTTCATGCACTTCTCTTACGCCTTGAACCTCGGTCGCAATTTTCTCCACAAGCTTTTCTGTGGGCATTTCCGGCTTGCATGGTTCAGTGTGTATTGCCACGTCACAGTTGCCCAGAACGTTTTTGATGTTTGATTCTATCTTGGAAGCCAGTTCATGCGCTTCTTCTATATTCAGATAGTCTGGCACTTGGACTGTAGCTCTGACAAAAGCTTTTTCTCCCGCTTTCCTGATTTTCAAGGCCTCAAGTTTGTACACTCCTTCTGTTCCAACTATTTCATGGCGAACCTTGTCTGCTAAGTCTTTTGATATAGTGTCGGTCAGTTCCATTCCGCTACTCCAAACTAGCCTCACACTGAGGTAAGTCAGCAAGCAGCCCAAAACTATTGACGCCAAAGAGTCGCCATATGGAAAATGCAGGGTTGCCAGTCCAAACCCAAGGAAGGCTATCATTGTTGAGCTCATATCTGCAAGTGCATGGTAGAACCCTGCCTTCATCGTGGTGCTTTCGCTGTTGCGAGCTCTTAGAAGCGATCCGACTCTGAAGATATCTATGCAGAACGTGTATCCTACTGCTATAAACCCGGCATACTCTAACCCAAAATTGATGCTTTGGTTACTCAATATGTTCAGAACAGCCTCGTACAATATCAGCAACCCGATACCTACTAGCGCAATTCCTCCCACCAACCCGCCAACTGACTCAAACTTCTCATGGCCATACATGTGTTCTTCGTCTGGAGGTTTGATTGACTCGCGAGTCACAACAAAAAGCATCAGTGTTGTTACCGCATCAAGCAATGCGTGCAAACCATCGCTTACAATTGCCAAGCTGTTAACTGCCAAGCCTATGGTTACTTCCACCAAAACAACGCTTGCTATGGCGACTGTTGAACGTTTAAGCGTCGTTAGTTTGTAGCCACTTTCCAATATCTTTAGCACTGCTCGCCCTATACTTCCCAATAATCGGGATTTAAGAATTATGGGAGGTAACAGATGTAAGTGGCATAACACGCGCGTATTCTTTTTTATTCGTGCAAAATTCGAAGTCAGACGAAAATAGCTCAGAAACAAGATAGATATTTACGTCTGTGAACATTATTGGAAGGAAAGGTTGACCACAATGGGCTTTGTCCCGATTCAGGAGATTCTTACCGGAAGATTCGAAGATAAGAAAGTGGCGATCAGAGGGTGGATCTATCGCAAAAGAGAGGGAAAACAAACAATATTCTTGCTCATACGTGACGCAACCGGAATCATTCAATGCCCGGTTAGGAAGGAAAGCGGGGCGTGGGACGAAGCTGAAAGAGTCACGATTGAATCTTCGCTTACGCTTGAAGGTACAGTGAAGAAAGACACGCGGGCTCCTTCCGGGTTTGAAGTCGTAGCAGAGAAAATATTGGTAATAGGATTGGCCGAACTTTTCCCGATAACAAAAGACAAAAGCGAAGAGTTTCTGCGGGATGTTCGTCACTTGTGGCTCCGAAGTCGCAAAATGAACCTAGTGATGAAAGTGCGAAGCGAAGTGCAAGGGTTCACGCATGAATTCTTTAAGGAACAGAAATTCACCGAAGTCTCCCCACCAATGTTTATAACGAGCGCCTGCGAAGGAGGCTCAACGCTTTTTGGCTTGAAGTATTTCGACCAGAACATGTACTTGACCCAAAGCGCCCAACTGTACCTTGAGATTCTCATATACTCGTTGGAGAGGGTCTATTGTATAGCTCCATCTTTCAGAGCTGAAAAAAGCCGAACCATACGGCATTTGACTGAATACTGGCACATTGAAGCGGAACAAGCATTCGCAGACATAAACGACCTGATGCGGCTGGAAGAGGAACTCCTGGTCTATATTTGTCGGCGAACATCCGAGTCCTGTAAACCAGAGTTTGAAGAGCTAAATGCCGACCTTTCAAAGATCGTTTCAGTGAAGACCCCCTTCCCCAGAATCACCTACACAGAAGCCATCGAAAGGCTGAACAAGAAAGACTTCAAGACGAAATGGGGTGACGACCTCGGCTACGAGGAAGAGAAGGCGTTAGCAGATGACTTCGGCAAACCATTCTTCATATACGATTATCCTAAGCAGATCAAGGCCTTCTACTGCAAAACCTACAGCGACAAGCCAGATTTGGCAATGTCGACCGATATGCTTGTTCCAAGAATCGGAGAAATATCAACCGGTGGCGCAAGAGAAGACGATAAGGAAAAGCTTGTTTCTAGACTGAAAGAACTCGGATTGAAGGAGGAAGACTATGATTGGTATATCGACCTTCGGCGTTATGGAACTGTTCCGCACGTAGGCTTCGGAATGGGCCTGGAAAGACTGCTAACATGGATGCTCGACCTAGACAACATAATAGATGCTATACCGTTCCCAAGAACGACAAGAAGATTCTACCCATAAACAGACAGCTCAAGCCCGCCTTTTGGGAAGTTTCATTTTAGGCAGCACAGCTGCCACCATCCTTTCGGGACAAAAAGCAGGAAATTAAAAGAAGGTTACTTCTTTTCGAGTTGTCTCCTAAGTTCTTCGTACGTTGCTTTAATCTCGTCGACAGAACCTTCGTCTTCCAAAGTTGAGACATCGCCCAAAGCTGCACCAGCCAGCACTGCTTTCAAGAGTCTTCTCATTATCTTTCCACTACGCGTCTTTGGAAGTTTGTTGACGATTACGATTGCATCAGGTGTTGCGATGGGTCCTATCGTGTTTCTTATGTGTTTCACAAGGTCAGCGCGCAGCTCATCTGATGGCATGAAGCCACTTCTCAAAGTGACGAAGGCTACTGGAACCTCGCCCTTAAGGGCGTCCTCCTTACCCATGACAGCGGCCTCCGATACAGCTGGGTGAGAAACAAGTGCACTCTCAAGCTCCACCGTGCCTATTCTATGACCCGCAACCTTCAATACTTCATCAGCTCTTCCTAGCAGCCAGAAGTAGCCATCTGGATCCTTCACCGCATAGTCTCCAGTGTAGTAAATGTTTGGCCATCTTCCGAAGTAGGTTTGCTTATACCTGTCAGGGTCTTTCCATATCGTTTCAAGCATGCCGGGCCAAGGCGTCCTTATCACCAAAAAGCCTTTGTTACCCGCCGACGTAGACTGGCCTTTTTCATCGTAGACATCAGCATAAATGCTTGGCAACGGGTTTGTAGCAGACCCTGGTTTCAAAGGCACAAGCTCAATGCCAGACAGCGGAGCAATCATGAAACCACCTGTTTCGGTTTGCCACCAAGTGTCTATAATTGCCAGCTTATCCTTGCCAATTACGCGGTAGTACCATCTCCAAGCCTCAGGGTTTATGGGTTCACCGACCGTCCCCAACAGTCTGAGCGTGCTTAAATCGTGCTTGTTTATCCATTGCTCTCCAAACTTCATGAACATCCTAATCGCAGTAGGGGTAGTGTACAGTATCGTTACTCCATGCCTCTCAATAATGCTCCACCAACGGTCTTGGGCAGGATAATCTGGTGTTCCTTCAAAAATCAGTGAAGTCACTCCCAATGACAGGGGTGCATAAACATTGTACGTGTGGCCCGTGATCCAGCCTATGTCCGCAGTGCACCACCATATATCCTCTTCACTTGGGTTGAAACCCCATTTAAGAGTCCAATAGGCCCAAACCAAAAAACCTCCAGTACCGTGTTGAATTCCTTTTGGCTTTCCTGTTGTTCCAGAAGTGTAGAGTATGAACAAGGGATCAGTGGATTCCATAGGTTCAGGCGCAACATATGCATTAGGTTCAACCTTGCTCATCGCTTCGTGATACCAGACATCGCGCCCCTCTTTCATCGGAACTTCTTGTTTCGTGCGTCTGACAACTATTACGTGTTGAACATTTGGAGTGATCTGCAATGCACGATCTGCGGTGTCTTTCAACGCAACAGTCTTTCCACGTCTGTAAGCGCCGTCAGCGGTAACTACAACTTTCGCGCCTGAGTCGTTTATCCTGTCGGCCAGAGCTTCTGCGCTGAAGCCTGAGAAGACAACGGTGTGAACTGCACCTATTCTGGAACACGCCAGTAATGTTATCGGGAGTTCAGGAATCATTGGCAGATAAACAGAGACTCTATCGCCTTTCTTGAGACCTAGGTCTTTGAAGACTTTTGCGAGTTTGTTGACTTCGCGGTAAAGTTGATAGTAACT
>Ga0315275_10000076_pt1 | contig 71943 bp, 71 predicted proteins | sample YL17G03_0_MG_FD_205557 | JGI IMG/M metagenome (GOLD analysis project Ga0315275, IMG submission 205557) | Sediment microbial communities from Yellowstone Lake, YNP, Wyoming, USA - YL17G03_0 | ecosystem: Environmental > Aquatic > Freshwater > Lake > Sediment | place: USA: Wyoming | collected... | reverse complement strand
ATTTCTTATTTCTATATCGGAATAGGGGTAATAGCATTTTTAGTTTTGGTGGGAGCAATCTTATTTCTTTTAATGAAGAGAGGAGAAAAAATATTAGAGAGAGAAAAATTAGAGAGAGAAAACAAAGAAACCAGGCCTTCATTAAAAAAACGTTCCCAAAAAAGGATAAAAGGATGAAAAAAAAGCTTTATTTTTTAATATTTTTTCTTTACTTAGGAGGAGTAACTTTTATACCCCTTTTTCCCTTTTGCTTTGCAGATGAAGCTAACACCTCGGTTAATGTGTTAGAGGAAGAAGTAGTACCGTCATCTGGTGGCGGCGGAATGCCGTCTCAGTGGCACAATCCGCCTGCTCCACCTGCCGAAGGTTTTACTATTTTAATTAACAACGGCAACGAGTACACAAATAACTCGATTGTAATCCTCGCCTTAAGAGGCGGTCTAGATACTGCCAGAATGTCAATTTCCAATTTTTCCGATTTCCAAAATGCGGGTCAGGAAACTTATCAAACCACTAAATCTTGGGATATCTGCCAGGGCAGGGAGAGTTGTCCGGAAGGCGGATACATTGTTTATGCTAAATTTTATACTGATTGGGGAACAGCTTCAGCTGTTGTTTCAGATAGTATTATTTATAATAAAGAGGCGGTGCCGCCAATAGGAATAATTGAGAAAATTACCGAAGAGGCCGAAGAAATTTTCGAAAAAGCCGAGGAAATTGCTCAAAAAATTGTCGAATTATTTAAACCAAAACCTCCGGAAATAAAGCCGCCGGAGGTTCCGGTTGAAGAATTGGTGCCAAAAGAAGCGCCTCCGACTTTTACGGGCAGATGGACACTTTTAACTTATACTTTACAAAATAAGCCTTTTGTAAAATTTACTTTAGCGCCCCTCCCAATAGAATTCCAAAAATTAGCTGAGAAATTCCCTGAAGTAGGAAAAATTTTTGCTGAGGTGGATATTCAAAAATTGATTGATGTTGAAAAGTTAAGACCTATTAAGCTAACTTTACCCGGATTAACAGAAAGAGTGGGATTGCCGACTACTAAGGTTGAACCCGGGAAATTTGCCTTACCTCAGGGTATTCCAATTGCCGAATTATCTGCCGAAGTCAAAGAACAAATTCCTTCGGAAATCGTTTTTGTCAAAACCGGCGGCGAATTAATTGATTTTAATATCGCTTTATCGGTTACCGAAAAGGGCAAGGCAGAACAAAGAATTACCACCATTTCAGGCAAACCTTTGAATTTGACAGTCAAGCCGGAAAAACCGGTAAAAACTATTAAGGGTTATATTATATTTAAATCAAAAAAAACCCCGGAGGAAAGCTCTTGGCTTCCTACGGGGCAGACGGAACCGAAGGTTGAGTTATCGCTGAATACATTATTAGCTTCAATGTTTTTTGCCAATCCTATTTTTGCCCAAGATCATAATCCAAAAGAAATAGAAGAGGTTTTGGTTTTATTGGAATTTGAATATACCGACCCGGATGGCGATGGAATTTATACCGCCGATATTACAGCTCCCCTTGTTGAAGGCGAATATGAAATTGTCACGGTAATGGATTACGAAGACCCTACGTTTGGTCAGAAAGAGATTCGGCTGATTACTGTTGTTGACCCGGAAGGTTATATCTATGAAAAAGCAGGCGAAAAAGAAACCCGCATTCCCGGAGCAATTATCTCTCTTTTTTGGCTGGATCCCGAGATCAAGCAATACGAACTCTGGCCGGCCAAAGAATATCGCCAGGAAAATCCCCAGGTTACCGACACCACCGGAAAATATGCTTTCTTGGTTCCCAATGGCTCCTATTATCTAAAGGTCGAAACGCCAGGTTATTTAATTTATGATGGAAAACCGTTTCAGGTTGGGGAGAGTAGCGGTATCCACATCAATATCGAGTTAAAAACCAAATACTGGTGGTTGAAAATTGTTGACTGGAAAACTATTTTACTTATTTTAGTTATTTTCCTTTTGCTCTACAACTTCTATCGTGATAGAATGCGTGAAAGAAGATTAAGAAATATATAATTCTATGCCAAAAATAGCGATAGATAGCAAAATAATAGATTTAGATAAAGTATTTTTAGTTTTAGTTATTCTGATTCTCTTAGCTGGCAATGTCTTTTTTTGGATGAGATATTCAGCCGTCCAGCAGGAATTAGAAAAGGCAAAGGAAACTTTGGCTATTCAAGAAATAAATGAGAAAGTTTTAGATTTTTCTAAATTATTTATTGAAAAAGTCTTAAAAACTGAAGGTGAAATTGATTTTGAAAACAGATTGATTTTAGAAAACGCAGTCAGAAATTTGGGCGATGAAGAAGTTTTGAACCAGTGGCAAAAATTTACTGGAAGTCAAACCGAAGCTGAAGCCCAAATAGAAGTGAAAAATTTATTAGAATTATTAGTTTTAAAAATTAAAAAATAATATCAATTCATCAAAAAGATAGAACCCTTGAAACTCCGTTTCTAATCGGGATTTCAAGGGTTTTATTTTATGTTAGAATAAAAAAATGAAGTCTATGACAATTATTTTTAATCTTTGTTTTTTTTGTTTGGTACCTCTTTCTTTCTACGTCGCATATTACTTCCGAAGATCTTTTTATCGTAGCAGGATTGAAGCTTTAAAAAGTTATTCTAATGCCTTTATTTTTGAGGGATTAGTTTTTATCACGCTTTTTTTGCCAGGATTTATCATATTTAATTCCACCCTCGTTCAAATTGATTTTATTTTACTCGACACCTTTTTTTTGATAACTATCCTATTCTTTCTACCAACAACCATTTCTCTTTCAGAAAAAACATCTCGTTTTAAGAAAGTTACATTTTTAACTATTGCTTTTTGGACGCTAATCTATATTTTTTTAAATATTTTTTTCTTTTCTCAAGCCACACCATTAAAAACTGGTGGCTATATTTATTATTGGCAAAGCGGAACCCCTTGGCTTCAGACAATAACTAGGGGGCTACTTTTTTTAGCCCTTTTAATAATTGCTATTTTCTTTCTTTTTGGGGCGAGAGCCCCCAAAGAGAAGGCTATATCAAAAAAGTCCTTTTTAATTGGTTTAAGTTGCTTAATAATAGATGTTGCTTGGTTTATTTTTTGCTTTTTTCCATTTTTTTATTTCTCGCCAAAATTATTAATTATTTCTGGGCTTCTTGCTTTTTCTGGATTTGCCATGGAAGCTATCACTGTTCTCTTATTATTCAAAGCTTCCCCAAAACCTTTTTAAAAAGTTAACTTAACTTTTAAAATGACCAATAAAAAATGTTTAATTATCATTGATTCTAATTCTATCATCCACCGGGCTTACCATGCTTTACCTCCTTTAACTACAAAAAAAGGAGAGTTGGTTAACGCTGTTTATGGCTTCTTACTGGTTTTTTTAAAAGCAATTAAGGATTTTCGACCAGATTATATTGCCGCTGCTTTTGATTTTCCCGCTCCAACCTTTCGCCATAAAAAATTTAAAGAGTACAAAGCCAAGCGACCGCCGGCGCCCGAAGAATTGTATCAACAAATTCCCAAAGTAAAAGAAGTTTTAAAAAGCTTTAATGTGCCGATTTTTGAAAAGGAAGGATTTGAAGCAGATGATATTATTGGGACGATTTCTCGCTTAGCTCCACAAAAACAAGTTTTTCCGGAAGTTGAAATAATTATTTTAAGCGGTGACTTAGACACTCTTCAGTTGGTTAATTCCAAAACCAAAGTTTATTCTTTAAAAAAAGGAGTAAAAGATATTATTTTATATGATGCAAAATTAGTCAGAGAAAAATTTCAAGGGTTGAAACCAGAACAGCTTCTTGATTTTAAAGCCTTGAGAGGCGATCCCTCAGACAACATTCCCGGAGTTACCGGCGTAGGTGAAAAAACAGCAATTGGGCTTCTTTTGGAATTTGGAAGTTTTGGAAATTTATATAAAGAGATTGAGGAAAATTCAGAAAGAGCTAAAAAAATTAAACCAAAACTTAAGGAGGGTTTGATAAAATATAAAGAACAAGCATTTATTTCTAAAGATTTAGCCCAACTTAATAAAAACGTACCAGTAGATTTTAGTTTAGAGAAATGTCGATGGACAAAATACGATAAAGAAAAAACAATTCAAATTTTAAAAAACCTTGAATTTTATAGCTTAATAAAAAGATTACCTGGAGACGAAATTCAGAAAGAAAACCTGGCTGGAGAAACCCTGAAATTGTGGTAAAATAAATAATAGAAATGAACACCCCAAACAAGCAAAAAGTTTTTATTAGCGTTTGGCAAGGAGCCAAACTTCTATGGTTAGCTCAAAATTTGTCAAGCCTATCTTTTGGCATACCCCTCATCGCAATGGTCTTATTCGCGGCGAATGTTGATTTATCTGGTGTTATAAAAACTGCTCTTTTTTATTTTATGATTTCTTTTTTCGTTTATACCCCCCTTTATGGAATCTTATCCTTTCTATTTTTGCAACCTATCAAAAAAATATTGGGTAGAAACCATAAAGAAGGGGAGGTCGTGACGAAAGAAGAATCAAGGGCTGCTGAGAGGTTTTTTAACGCGCCGATTTATCTTTCTGTTATTATCTTTATTGTTTCTCTTTTAGGTTTTATTTTCGGTTTATCTCTTTTATGGCTGGGGCTAATACCAGAGTTAATGCCCATAATTGAGCTTACAACTGTTCTTGGTCTTGCCATTGGTTTTATAATTTCCATTATCCAATCTTCTTTAATTTACGCTTTCTTAGAAAATTATTTCCGACCTCAAATAGAACTTCTTAATTGTTTTTATCCAAATATAATTAAAACAATAAAAATAATAAAGTTTCCCATTTTTTGGAAAAACTTCCTTCTGTCTTTATCCTCTCTTATCATTGCTCAAATAGCCCTAGGGGCTCTTTATTTAGGCAGGGTTCTTATCTACTCCCCTGAGGATATCAAGAACGCTTTAACGTATATCGGTGTTGTTGTAATCTTAACTCTATTTTACGTTGTGATTATAGCCTTTTTTTCTTCTAAAAATTTAGTTTACCCTTTTAAAAAGTTGATCTTTTGGGCGGATAAAATAATTAAAGGGGAAACAAAAGAAGAAATTTTTTTAATTACTAACGACGAAGTTGCAGACTTGATTACATCTTTAAAAAGAATGTACGAAGAGCTAGAAGGGACAAAAACTTCTTTAGAAATAAGAATTAAGGCCCGGACTAAAGAGTTACAGAATTTAACCGAAGGGCAAGAAGAAATAATTAGAGAGAGAGTTAAAGAGATTCAAAAGAGAACAGAAGAGTTGGAAAAATTCCAAAAATTAGCCGTTGGGCGAGAGCTTAAAATGGTAGAACTTAAAAAAGAGATAAAAAAAATAAAAGGCCAACTTGAATCTAAGGATTAAATAAAAAGGCATGATTCAAAAAATAGAAACAGAAAACCTAATGCAAATAAAAGGAAATGTCAGAGGTGGAGTGATCCAAGCCAATATCGTCTTTATTCGCGAAAAGGCTGGAATAGAAAAGTTAAAAGCCATTGAAAGTAAAATGGCTGAATTAGGTTATCCACTTGATTTCAGTAAGATTAATATTGGAGAATGGTACCCTGAAACGCTCAGCGTTCTAATTATATTAGTAGCTAAAGATTTATTTAATTGGACAGAAAAAGACATCTTTGAAATGGGAAATTCCGCTCCTAAGTACTCTTTTGTTTCTAAAATAGCGATGAAATATTTCCTTTCTTTAGAAAAGATTATTAAGGAGATACCTAATTATTGGAAAAATCATTTTGATTTTGGTGCACTTAAATCTTCTAAATGGAGCGAAGAAGAAAAGTATCTTATCCTGCGGGAAGAAGGATACAAATTTCATCCTCTGTTGTGTGCTTATCACGCTGGTTACTTTTTAAGAATTGCTCAATTTGCAATTAAATGTAAAAAAATAACCATAGAAGAAACAAAGTGTATGTTTAAAGGAGATCATTATCACGAATATTTAATAAGGTGGGAATAAAATATAAAGGTCGATTTCAAAAAATAAAAAAATCTTTATTATGGACCAAGAACTTACAAAAGAGCTTGCCAAAAAATTGACAGAAGTTGAGGGAGAAGTAAGGGGAGTAGTTTTAAAGACCGACGGTGAATACGTTTTAAAAGAAAAAGGAGAAGAGGGCCTTAAAAAGGTTGAAGAAGAATTGGAAAAAATTGGCTATCCAATAAAATATAGAGAAATTAAGACCATGGAATTTTATCCGGTAGGATTAAGAGTTATTTCTCTATTAGTAATAAAGAGTGTCTTTAATTTTGACGATGAAAAAATTAAAGAAATTGGTGTTTTTGCTACTAAGGTCTCCTTAATTATAAAAATCTTCACAAGATACTTTCTTTCAGTAGAAAGAGTTTTTTTCATAGAAGCCCCAAAAATATGGAGAAAACACTGGACAAAAGGTGATTTAATTCCAATTGAGCTGAATGAAGAAAAAAAATACGCAATTTTAAGACTACAAAATTTTTCTCTCCATTCCATTTATTGTGTCTATTTAGGAGGTTATTTTTGTGGCGTTTTATCAATGTTGCTTAGGGCTACAAAAATGATCCCCGAAGAAACAAAATGCGTATTTCGAGGCGACGAATATCATGAATATTTGATAAAATGGCAATAGAACTTACCAAAGACATTGCTAAAAAATTAATAGAAATTAAGGGAGAAGTAAGAGGGGCAGTTTTTGAGATTGATAGAGAATACGTTTTAAAAGAAAAAGGAAAAGAGGGCCTTAAAAAGGTTGAAGAAGAATTGGAAAAAATTGGCTATCCAATAAAATATAGAGAAATTAAGACATTTAATTATTATCCAGTGGGGCTAAGAATCCTTTCTCTATTAGCAATAAAGAGTGTTTTTAATTTTGACGATGAAAAAATTAAAGAAATGGGATCTTTTGGTACTAAAATTTCTATAATAGTTAAGTTTTTTATAAAATATGTTTTTTCTCCTAAAAAAGCATTTGACGCACAGACATCAAGGCTTTGGAGAGAACATTGGACTGTTGGTGATTTAATCCCAGTCGAGCTGAATGAAGAAAAAAAATACGCAATTTTAAGACTACAAAATTTTTCTCTCCATCCCATTTATTGCACCTATTTGAAGGGTTATTTTCCAGGACCATTTCAGCTTATGATTAAAAACTCTAAAATGACCTGTGAAGAAACAAAATGCGTATTTCGAGGCGACGAATATCATGAATATTTGATAAAATGGCAATAGAAAAAAAAGAAGAAGAAAAAATTTCTATCTTGCTAGAAGATTTAGCTTCTCTTGAAAGTTACTCAAGAGATTTGTTTGTTTTTTTACCTTTACCAGTCTGTCTCGTTAGTTCAATTGGAATAATCTTAGAAGCAAATCCTTCCTTTGAAAAAATTTCTGGTTATAAAATAGATGAATGCATCGGAACGGCAATAGAAAATATTTTTGAGGAAACAGAAATCGAAAGGTTAGCTAAAGAAACTTTCAAAGAAGGCTTTATAAGATCAAGAGAAACTAATATCTTTACGAAAGATAAAAGAAAGGTTCCGGTTAGCATTTCTACTGTATTAAGAAAAAGTGCAGAAGGAGAAGTTATAGGTTACTTTATTGGACTTTTTGATTTAACTGAAATTAAATTTAAAGAAAATCAGCTTAAACAGGCTCAAACTGCACTTTTAAATATGCTTGAAGATACCGAGGAATTAAGAAACAGGGCGGAAGAAGAAAAAAATAAAACCTTAGCAATCATTACCAATTTTACTGACGGGTTGTTGGTTTTTGATAAAGAAGGAAAGCTTTCTTTAATTAACCCTCAGGCTGAATTTTTTTTAGATATTAAAAGCGAAGAAGTAATCGGGAATCCAATTTTAAAATTAAGCACCTTTCCAACTATTGAGCCCATTGTGAGAATAGTTGGAAAAGAAATGGAGGAAGTTTTTAGAAAAGAAGTTCAAATAGGAAAAAATTGGGTTTTGGAAGTCAGCACAATTCCAATAACAATAAAAGAGGGGGGATTGGGAATTTTGATTATCTTACACGACGTTACTCGAGAGAAGACGGTTGAAAGGCTAAAAACCGAATTTGTTTCATTAGCTGCTCATCAATTAAGAACCCCCCTTGCCGCAATCAAGTGGACTTTAAGAATGTTATTAGACGGGGATTTGGGACAAATAAGCAAAGAACAAAAAGAATTTCTAGATAAAACTTATGTTTCTAATGAAAGAATGATTAATTTAATCAATGATCTTTTGGATGTAGCTAGGATTGAGGAGGGTAGGTATATTTATAAACAAAGCTTAGTTGATTTAGGGCCAATTGTTCAATTTGTGATCAATTCTTATAAAGAAGAAATAGAAAGAAAAAAAATTAATTTTATTTTTTTAAAACCAAAAGAAAAATTACCAAGGATTATGGTTGACGTTGAAAAGATAAGATTGGCTCTTAATAATCTTTTTGATAATGCAATAAAATATACTCCTCCAGAAGGCAAAGTGATAATCTCTTTAAGAAGCGCTAAAAAAGCAATAGAATTTTCAATTAAAGATACCGGAGTGGGAATTCCTAAAGACCAACAAGAGAGGGTATTCACTAAGTTTTTCCGAGCGGCAAACGTGATGAGATTAGAAACTGAAGGCTCTGGTCTTGGTCTGTTTATTGTTAAAAACATAATTGAAGCCCATCAAGGGAGAGCTTGGTTCAAATCAGAGGAAGGGAAGGGGACAACTTTTTATTTCACCTTACCGGCAAAAGAGGAATTTAGCGAATTCTTAAAGGAGTTTTAATACTTGACTTGCTTTCTTTATTTTTAATTTTTGCTATAATAAATATAGTCAAGTGTTTATAGGGTGGATTAAGGAAATTTCAAATATAATAAAAATATGGTTAAAAAAATTCTTCTTATTGAAGACGAGGAGATTATGATTGAACTCCTCCAAAAAAAAATAATTAAAGAGGGTTATGGGTTTTCTATAGCCAGAAACGGAGAGGAGGGGTTGAAGACAATGAGAGAAGCGGGACCGGATTTAATTTTATTGGATATTATTATGCCTAAAATGGGCGGATTTGAAGTAATGGAAGAAATGGCAAAAGATGATAAATTAAAGAAAATTCCGGTGATTGTTATCTCAAATTCTGGTCAGCCAGTAGAATTAGACCGAGCCCAAAAAATGGGGGCTAAAGATTGGTTAATCAAAACCGAATTCGACCCCCAAGAAGTAATTGATAAAGTAATAAAACAAATTGGTAAATAATATTATGGCAAAAACCATTCTTATCATAGAGGACGATAAATTCCTTAGGGAATTAATTGTTCAAAAACTCCTTAAGGAGGATTATGAAATTTCTGAAGCAGTTGACGGTGAAGAGGGATTTAAAAAAATTAAAGAAGAAAAGCCAGATTTGGTTTTACTTGATTTAATTTTACCAGGGATTGATGGTTTTGAGGTTTTATCTAAAGTAAAAGAAGAACCAAACTTGACCAAAATTCCAATCATTATTCTTTCTAACCTTGGTCAGAAAGAAGACATTGAAAAGGGAATGAAATTAGGCGCGATTGATTATTTAATTAAAGCCCACTTTACCCCGGGAGAAATTATCGAAAAGATAAAAAACGCCATCGGGCGATGAGAACGAAATCCTCATCTTCCCCTTCGCCCGCCTCAGGCAGGCTCAATAAATAAACATGCCTGAACTACCCGAAGTAGAAACAATAGTTCGTGATTTGAATAAGAAGGTCCTCAGAAGGACCTTTCTTGATGTTTGGACCGATTTTAAGAAATTAATTAAAAGACCAAAAAACTTTGAGGAATTTAAGAAAGAAATAAAAAAGGAAAAAATTGAAAGAATCTGGCGAAGAGGGAAAAATATTCTTTTTAATTTATCCGGAGAAAAGACCCTCTTAATCCATCAAAAATTAACTGGGCACTTACTTTATGGAGCATGGAACATGGAACATGGGACATGGAATCCGAAAATTAAAGGGTCACTACAAGAAAAAGTTAATACGTATATACATCTACTTTTTACTTTCGACAATGGTCAACAGCTCGCCTTATCGGATTTAAGAAAATTTGCCAAGGTTGAACTTTTAAATAAAAAAGAATTGATGGAGGAATTGAAAGAAATTGGCCCAGAACCTCTGGAAAAAGATTTTACTTTTGAAAAATTTAAGAAAATCCTTCAACAAACTCGAGGCAAAATAAAACAAGTCTTAATGGACCAAACAGTAATTGCCGGCATTGGTAACATTTATTCTGATGAAATTTTATGGCAAGCAAGAATTCATCCACTTAGAGATGTTTTGAAATTGAACGAAAAGGAATTAAATAGAATTTATCAGGCAATGAGAGAAATTTTACCAAAAGCCATTAAATTGGGTGGAGAATCAATTTCCGATTTCCGAAGGCTTTCCGGCCAAAGAGGTTATTTTGATAAAGAAAGAAAAGTTTATCGGCGGGAAGGTGAGAAATGTGGCCGTTGCGGTACAATAATTGAAAGGTTAAAATTAGCCGGCAGGTCGGCTCATTTTTGCCCTCAGTGTCAAAAATTATGATAATTTTTCTTTATGGTTCCGATACTTATAGGTCGCGTCAGAAATTAAATGCGATAATAGACCATTATAAAAAAATCCATAAAAGCGGATTGAATTTAAAATTTTTTGAAGGAGAAAGCTTAAATTTTCAGGACTTTAAAGAGGAAATTGAAACCGCCTCAATGTTTAAAGAGAAAAAATTGTTATTATTAGAGGATGTTTTTTCTAATAAAAATTTTAATAAAGAATTTTTAAAAACAGGAAGTAACTTTGTTAATTCCGATAATATAATTTTGATTTATGAAAAAGGAGAAATTGATAAAAACGATATCCTTTTTCAGTTTCTTAAGGAAAATTCGGAATATCAGGAATTCAAACCTTTAGAATACGAAAAGCTAAAAAACTGGGTCAAAAAGGTGTTGGAAAATTATAAGGCAAAAATTGAAGAAGAGGCATTTGAGAAGCTTGTTGAATTTGTTGGAAATAATCTCTGGCAGATGTCAAATGAGATAAAAAAGATAGTTAGCTACAAAAAAGGAGAGAAAATTGACCTAAAAGATATTGAACTTTTAGTTAAGCCAAAAATTGAAGTTGATATCTTTAAAACTATTGATGCTATATCTGAAAAGAAAAAAAGATTAGCTCTGGACTTAATTCATAAACACTTAGAAAAAGGTGACAGTCCCTTGTATTTGCTGAAAATGATTAATTTTCAATTTCGCAATCTTTTGATAGTTAAAGATCTCTTGGAAGAAAATATGCCGTATTATAAAATTTTAAGCCAAAGCAAACTTCACCCTTTTATAGTGAAAAAAAGTTATCAACAAGCCCAAAAATTTACTCTTCAGCAATTAAAAAAAATCTACCAAAAAATTTTTCAGGCAGATTTCGATATTAAAAGGGGGAGAGTGGAGCCAGAAACGGCCTTAGATTTACTTATTACTGGGATTTAGAAATTAATTTAGTTATTCTTGATTTTTTTCGCCAGGCGTTATTTTTTTTGATTAATCCAGTTTTGGCAGCTTTATCTAGTAATTTATAAACCTGGGGCAAAAGTTTTTTTGCTTCCTCATTTTTTTTCTGGGAAATCAATAATTTCACCTCTTTCAGGAGGTTTTTTAATTTTCTCATTTTCTGAATGTTTCGAATTCTTCTCCTTAAACTTTGGCGGAGAGCTTTTTTAGCAGATTTAGTTATTGGACACATATGTTTCTTTTACCACTTTTAATGTTTTTAATCAACCCTTCGATTTCCTCAGGGTTGATCCTGAACGAAGTTGAAGGATCAAGTCCCTTATTTCAGCGGCTCTTTCAAAGTCTAAATTTCTGGCCGCTTCTTTCATTTCTTTCTTTAATAGTTTTTCGTCCTGAATCATCCAAAATTCCGAGGTGATTTCTTTTTTTCTCAAAGCAAAAGGCCAATCTCTGATTTTTTTAATAATTGGTTTCGGGATAATTTTATGGAGCTTATTATATCTTGCCTGGATTTTTTTTCTTCGCAAAACTTCACTAATGGCTTTTTTCATTGAGGAAGTAATTTTATCGGCATATAAAATCACATGGCCTTCTTGATGTCGAGCTGCTCGGCCCATAGTTTGAATTAGAGTGGTTTCCGACCTTAAAAATCCTTCCTTATCGGCATCTAAAATTGCCACTAAAGCCACCTCTGGCAAATCTAATCCTTCCCTTAATAAATTAATTCCAACTAAGACATCGTATTTACCCTCTCGTAAATCTTTCAAGATTTGCGGTCTTTCCAGGGTTTTTACTTCGGAATGAAGCCATTGAGTTTTGATTTTGTTTTCGGTCAAGTAATCAGAAAGGGCCTCGGCTAATCTTTTAGTCAAGGTTACAACTAAAACCCTTTGTTTTTTGGCTATTCGTTTTTTAATTTCCTTAATTAAATCTTTGACTTGATTTCTAACTGGTCTGATTTCAATTGATGGTTCTAATAACCCGGTCGGTCTAATTAATTGTTCAATAATATATTTAGGTTCGCCTTGGGTCTGTTGAAGGGTTTTTTCTTTTTCTTCTTCGGCTGGAGTAGCTGAAACATAAACGACCTGATTTACTCTTTTTTCAAACTCTTTAAAAGTTAAAGGTCTATTATCAATAGCCGAGGGCAGGCGAAAGCCGTACTTAATTAATGACTCTTTTCTTATTTTATCTTGATTAGCCATCGCATGGAGCTGGGGAAGGGTTTGGTGTGATTCATCAATAAAGATTAAAAAATCATTGGGAAAGTAATCAATTAAAGCATAAGGAGCTTGGCCAGGTTTTCTAAATTCCAAATGTCTTGAATAATTTTCAATTCCATGGCAATAACCTGTTTCTTTTAACATTTCCAAATCGTAGTTTGTTCTTTGATCTAATCTTTGAGCTTCTAATAGTTTCCCTCTTTTTTTTAATTTCTTTAATTGTTCCTCTAATTCTAATTTTATATTTTCAATTGCAATATCTAATTTTTCTTGAGGGGTGACCCAAAAATGAGCCGGAAATAATCGTAAATTCGAAATTTCAAAATTTTTACCATCGATTTCGCTTTTTGAAATTAGCCCCATTTTATCTCCATCAAATTCAATCCTAATTATTTCTCTACCGGTAACAGCAAAAATTTCGACGATATTGCCACGAACCCTAAAAGTCCCTGGTTTAAAATCAATATCATTTCTTTGATATTGTAAAGCAGTTAGATATGAAAGAAAACTTTTCCTTTTTATTTTTTGTCCTTTTTTTATTTCTAAAGAAACTTTTTGATAGGCTTGGGGAGAGCCAATGTTATAAATACAAGACACCGAGGCAACGACAATAATGTCACTTCTGGTTAATAAATCCTGAATAGCCGCGTGCCTTAATCTGTCAATTTCCTCATTGATTTTGGCATCTTTTTCAATATAAGTGTCGGTTTGAGGAATATAGGCCTCGGGCTGATAATAATCATAATAGGAAACAAAATAATGGATGGCACTTTCAGGGAAAAATTCTTTAAATTCCTGATATAATTGAGCAGCTAAGGTTTTATTATGGGAAATTATTAAAACCGGTTTTTTAATTTTTTCAATAACCTTAGCCATAGTAAAAGTTTTTCCTGAGCCCGTCACCCCCAAAAGAACCTGGTGTTTTATCCCGGCTTTTAGATTTTTAACTAATTTTTTAATCGCCTGTGGCTGATCTCCGGTCGGTTTAAATGGAAAAACGAGCTTAAACCCCGTTAGAAAATTTTGATTCATATAGATTTCAGCAATGCCCCGTTATTTAAATTTTCTAAACGGGGTAAACATGATAAAATAAAAAAATGGTCGCTGAAACTTTGTTTCATCTCCCGCCTAGCTCGTCTTCGCCGAGCTCGGCGAAAGAATTGATTAAAAAATTTATTCCCCAATTTCTTTTAACTTGGTACCATTTTATTTTAGCTTTTTTGGGAGCATTTTTCTATTGGTTCCCCTCCCGCCTTCGCCAAGGCTTCGGCGGGCAAGTAAAAAAACTGAAGGTAATTGGAGTAACCGGCACCAATGGGAAGACGACGACAGTAGAGATGGTTTCCCTGATTTTAGAGGAAGCTGGCTATAAAGTTGCTTTAATAAACTCAATTAGGTTTAAAATTGGAAATCAAGAATGGCCGAATAAATTAAAAATGACTATGCCCGGTCGTTTTAAAATTCAAAGCTTCTTGAGGAAAGCCGTGAACTCAGATTGCCAATATGTGGTATTAGAAGTAAGCTCAGAAGGAATAAAACAGCATCGCCACCGATTTATTGATTTTGATGTGGCAGTTTTTACCAACCTAACTCCTGAACATATTGAAGCTCACGGCGGTTTTGAAAATTATAAAAAAGCCAAAGGAAAATTATTTCAAGCAACTAAAAATATCCACGTTATTAATATTGAAGATAAAAATGCCGATTATTTTTTACAGTTTCCGGCAAAGAAAAAATATACTTACGGCCTTAATAGCGGAGAAGTTAAAAATAGCGATATTCAATTTAATCTTAAATTGCCAGGCGGATTTAATATTTACAATGCTTTGGCCGCGACCTGCGTTGGTTTATCTCAAGGAGTTAGTTTAGATATTTGTAAAAGAGTGGTTGAAAAAATAGAAGAAATCCCTGGCAGAATGGAAGAAGTGATTTCAGAGCCCTTTAAAGTGATTGTTGACTACGCTTTTACGCCTAACGCCCTAGAAAAAGTTTACCAAACGCTACAAGAGGCAAAAAACAAAGAACAAAGAACAAAAATGATTTGTGTATTAGGTGCTTGTGGCGGCGGCCGGGATAAATGGAAGAGACCGGTTTTAGGAGAAATTGCCGCCAGATATTGCGATGAAATTATAATTACCAATGAAGACCCTTATGATGAAAATCCGATGGAGATTGTTGAACAAGTATATAGGGGGACAGAAAAAGTCAGCATAAATCAGCTAAATCAGCATAAATCAGCGGTTCAAAAAATATTGGACAGACGAGAAGCAATTAGAAAATCTTTAGAATTAGCACAATCGGGGGATGTAGTGGTTATAACCGGCAAGGGTTGTGAACCTTGGATTTGTGTTGCCGGTGGTAAAAAAATCCCTTGGGATGACCGACGAGTTGTCCGCGAAGAGTTTAGTAATCTTCAAAAATAATATTCGTATATTCGTAGGTCGAAGTTTTAACTGAGACGAGAGAAGAGCGAAGCTCTTCGAACTGATTCGTAATTCGTAGGGAACTATGAAGTATGAAGTTTTGGAACACAAAGCGGATTTGAAAATTAGAGCTTTTGGTAAGACAAAAGAAGAGTTATTTTTAAATATGCTTTTAGGAATGCAAGAAAACTTGAAGCCCGAAATACAAAGACCCGAAAAGAAAGCAAAGAGAGAAATTAAAATCAAATCTCTTGATTTACCCTCTTTGTTGGTTGATTTCTTAAGCGAAGTTTTATACTTAACTCAAGTCAATAAAGAAGTTTATTCAGACATTAAATTTAAAAAGTTTTCCGGAAATGAATTAGAAGCCGAACTTTTTGGTAAAAAAGTAGAAAGATTCGGCGAAGATATTAAGGCGGTCACCTATTATAATTTAGAAATTAATCAAAGACCTGAGCAAAGCAAAGGGGGGAGAAAAACAAACGTTCTTCGACCAAAGGGCGGGAGTTGGGAGGTGATAGTTTTATTTGATATTTAAATTTTTCAGCAAAAATTATTCAAAAACAGCCGCCCGCTGGCGGCTGTTTTTGTGATTGAAATTATCAAAAAAATAAGATAAAATTTAGTATTATGGTTAATAAAAAAAATAAAACTATAACAGAGTGGTGGAAAAAATTTTTGCAAGTTTGTCCATTCTTAATCTCCGATTGGGTCGGAAAAGAAATTTATTGGTTGAAAAAAAACATAAAGAAAAATTCAACAGTTTTAGATGTTGGTTGCGGTTGGGGTGATGATTTAAAAACAATCGCGAAGATTATTAAAAGTGGCATTGGGATTGATAATGACCCAAAAGCTATAAAAGAGGCAAAAAATAATTTATCTCATTTCAAAAGTATTAAATTATTTTTAAAAGACGCCAAAAAATTAGATTTTAAAGATAATACTTTCGATTATGTTATTTGTTTAGGTAATACTTTTGGTAACCTTGGAAAGGATAAATATAAAGCGCTAAAGGAAATGAAAAGAGTTATCAAAAATAAGGGTAAAATAGTAATTAGTATATATTCAGAAAAAGCATTGCCGATCAGAATGAAAGGATATAAGAAAATGGTTGCTCCAATAAAAAAAATAACTAAAGAGGGGACAGTTTATGTTAAAAAAGGATTTGTTTCGGAGCAGTTTTCGAAAAAAAAGATAAAAAAGATTTTTAATTTAGCAAAATTAAAAGTTAACATTCAAAAATTAAACCCCATTTCATATATTTGTATAGCGACAAAAAAATAAATAGTCAATGAGGTTTTCCTCCTTCGGAGTTTACCTTCATTTCCACCTTTGCGTCTACACATAATTTAATATTAATTACGAATGACGTTCGGTATATGATTTCTAAAAAAGATTTTATCAAGATAGATAATTATTTGTGGGAAATACCGAAATCTTTTAGGCAGGATATGCGGGTGCCGGCGCGCATTTATGTTTCGGAAAAAATGTTAGAAGATATTTTTCGGGACAGGTCCTTAGATCAGTTAATTAATTTAACCTGTCTGCCGGGTATCCAAAAATACGGTTTGGCTATGCCGGATATGCACGAAGGTTATTCAAGCCCTATCGGCGGAGTAGCGGCAATAAGAATTCAAGACGGTATTATTTCACCCGGAATGCAAGGCTACGACGTGAATTGCGGGATGAAATTATTAAAATCGGAATATTCTGAAAAAGATTTAAAGCCATATTTAGAAAATTTAACTACCGAAATTCAAAAAGAAGTGCCTTCGGGTTTAGGAAAGGGCAGACAAGCGAAGTTAGACATTCCATCTTTAGATAAGATTTTAGAAGGCGGAGCAAAATATTTGGTTGAGAAAGGTTATGGTGGAAAAGAAGATGTTGAAAACTGCGAAGCGGGGGGTTGTTTAGAATATGCCGATGCAACAAACGTTTCTTCTTATGCTAAAAACCGTGGAAGAGACCAAGTGGGAACTTTAGGTAGCGGCAATCATTTTTTGGAAATACAAAGAATAGCAGAGATTTTTGATGAAGAAATTGCCAGAACTTTCGGATTATTTAAAGACCAAATTGTTATTATGATTCATACCGGTTCACGCGGTTTCGGTCATCAGGTTGCCACCGATTATATTCGGGAATTTATGGGGTTAATGGGAAAATACAAAATAAATGTGCCCGACAGGGAGTTTGCTTGCGTTCCTTTTAATTCTCCGGAAGGGCAAAGGGGACTATCTGCTTCAGCCTGTGCCGCAAATTATGCATGGGCTAATCGTCAAATGATTACCCATTTTATCAGAGAGGCCTGGAAATCGGTTTTAGGAGAAAAGGCATCGCCATTAGTTGCTCTTTACGATGTTGCCCATAATATTATTAAAAAAGAAAAATATATAATTGAGGGCAAAGAAACCGAAGTTGCTGTTCACCGAAAAGGTGCCACTCGGGCTTTTCCTCCCGGTCACCCAGAAATTCCAGAAAGATACCGAAAAGTTGGACAACCAGTCCTTATCCCCGGAAGTATGGGGACCGCCTCTTATGTATTAGTCGGTCAAAAAGAAGGGGAAGAAGCTTTCTTTTCAACCTGCCATGGTGCCGGCAGGACAATGTCCCGGCACGAAGCAATGAGGCGAATATCTGGACAAGAAGTGATAAAAAGTTTAGAATCAAAAGGTATTATTGTTAAATGTTGGTCTTTAAGAGGTATTGCCGAAGAGGCACCGATGGCTTATAAAGACATAGAACAAGTAGTCAATGTTGTTCATCAGGCTGGACTTTCAAAAAAGGTGGCTAAATTAATTCCTTTAGCAGTAATTAAAGGAGAATAATTAACTAAAATTTCTAATTCTGAATGTGCGAAGAGATCTCCACTTTCTTCTTTCGCTTCGTTCCGCCATTGCGAAACTCAGCTTCTAATTTTTAAACAAATTATAATGTTTAAAATTCGAAATTTTAAATACGTACCTTATGGTCAAGAAACTTCCCAAAAGTCTAAGAAAATTTATTCGTTTAGAAAAAGCCCGGATTCGCCGGGAGACTTCGGATTTTAAAACACAAGAAAAATTAATTAACGATTTATACCAAAAATTCCTACGCACCAGAAACCCTGTTTCGGCACGGGGCCAGTCCAGTACTGAGATTTGCTCTAGCACTGGGCTTAAAACAAAATGAAAATAAACGAGATTTACAAATTAGCAATAAATAAAGGAATTGAGGCTGATTTTCGGGGGAGAGAAAGGATTGAAAAACTTTTAAAAAGAAAAAGAGAGAAATACGAGAGATTGCCAGAAGAAGAAAAAGAGGGGTTTGATTTAGAATTTTTAGAAAATCCTTATTTAGATTCAAGAATTTTAAATATTAGTCAAGACAAAGAAATAAAAAGAATTTTAATTGGGATTGACATTGAACCAGCTGAAATTTTATTGGCAAAAGAAATTGGTGAAATAGACTTAATCATTTCTCATCATCCCTTGGGTAAAGCTCTGGCTAATTTGTCTGAAGTAATGGAAATGCAATGCGATATCTTGAATCAGTATGGAGTGCCAATAAACGTTGCTGAAGGTTTGATGAAAGAGAGAATTTCCGAGGTTGCTAGAGGAGTAAACCATGTTAATCACCAAAGAACGGTAGATACGGCTAAAATTTTGGGATTTAATTTGATATGTTTGCACACTGCCTGTGATAATTTAGCGGCCAAATTTCTAAAGGATAAAATAGATAATGAAAAATTGGAAAGAATTGAAAACTTAATGAAATTATTAAAAGAAATTCCAGAATACAAAGAGGCAATAAAATTTGGGGCCGGTCCTAAAATTTTCGTTGGTAGTTCAGAAAGAAGATGCGGAAAAATTGCTATTACCGAGATAACCGGAGGAACAGAGGGTTCGCCAAAAATTTATGAGAAAATGGCTATTGCCGGAATTGGCACAATAGTCGGCATGCACATGGAGGAAGAATCAAAAAAAGAAGCCGAAGCTGCAAACATTAATGTTGTTATCGCTGGCCACATATCCTCCGATTCTTTGGGGGTAAATTTATTTTTAGACGAATTAGAAAAAAGAGGGCTCGCAGAGCTTCGTTCTTCTCACGCCTCGGCTGAAGCCTCGGCAATTGAGATTATTCCCTGTTCGGGGCTAATTAGAATAAAAAGAATATAGAATTAATAAAAATATCTTTTTTTAACTGGCTGAAGAGCCAGTTTTTTGATAGAATTGAATTGAAATGAGAACAGGAATTGCTACGGTTCCCTTAGATTACGGAAGATGCCCAAGATGGCTTTTTGAAAGAATGAAGAGATTAGGTCGGGGAATTGCCGTGGCTATAGTAGAAGAATTTGGACCGGAAGAATTTTTAAAACGGCTTTCCGACCCGGTTTGGTTTCAGAGCTTGGGTTGCGTTATGGGGTTTGACTGGAATTCTTCCGGCTTAACTGTTACTACTTTGGGAGCTCTTAAAGCCGGTCTTTTTGAAATTCAAGACAGATTAGGCGTCTATGTTTGCGGAGGAAAAAGAGAATCAAGAAAGACGCCGGAAGAAATTACCGCTTACGGAATTTCCCGGCAGTTTTCTTTTGCCCCGAATTTAATTTATGCCTCAAAAATGGCGGCTAAAGTTGATTCTTCTTTAATTCAAGCCGGTTATCAGATTTATCAACATAATTTTATTTTTACAGCATCTGGTAATTGGGCAGTGGTACAGCAGGGAATGAATATTAAAAACCAAACAGCTCGGCGTTACCACTGGCTTTCATCAGCGCTTCGTAATAGTGAGGGCAAAAAAGATTTTATTGAAGAGCCCCATTCGGGAATTATTTCGGAATTAAAAGGAAAACCATTAAATTTGACGGATAAAAAAAGCGAAGACAATCGGGTTGTTTCTTTAGAATTAGCTAAAGAAAGCCCCAAAACCTTTTTAAAAGATTTAAATTTAATTCAGACAAAAAAAGAAAAAAACCTCACCTTAATGTCGCTTCAGGATAAGGAATTTTATTGGCATCCGGTAATAGAAGAGAAATTTGACTTAAAAAGATTGGAAAAAACCGTTTTTTCCGCCAAAGAAAAAGACCCAAAAGATTTTGAAGAATTTTTATCTTTAAAGGGGATCGGCCCAAAAACAATCAGGGCTTTATCTTTGGTGGCAGAGATAATTTACGGCGCTAAACCTTCTTATGAAGACCCGGCCCGTTACACTTTTTCTGTCGGGGGAAAAGACGGCACTCCTTATCCGGTAGATAGAGAAACTTACGATAAAACTTTAGAAATAATTAATAAAGGTATTTTAAAAAGCCAAGTATCAATACGTGAAAAAAATGAAGCTCAAAGAAAACTAGTTTCTTTTCGTCCTTCGCCATTTCTTAAAGGCTCGGAGCTCAAAGAAGATTAGCCAAAAATATTTTAATATGAAAAAAAATTTCATTACATCAGAATCAGTTTGCCCAGGCCATCCTGACAAAATAGCTGACCAAATTGCAGATGCAATTTTAGATGCAATAATAAAGAATGATAAGCATTCTAGAGTGGCCTGTGAAGTTTTTATCAGCAAGGGTTACGTAATCGTTGGCGGAGAAATAACCACTAAAACCTGGGTGAATATAAATAACGTGGTCAGAAAAGTGATTCAAGACATCGGTTATACAAAGCCCGAATATGGTTTTGATTGGCGGACAATAGCGGTATTAAACACAATTTCTGAACAATCTTCAGATATTGCCAGAGGGGTGAGAAAAACAGCAACAAAAAAACAAGGAGCGGGAGACCAAGGCTCAAGCGTTGGTTATGCCTGTAATGAGACACCGGAATTAATGCCTTTGCCAATAATGTTGGCTCACCAATTAGTCAAAAGATTAACTGCAGTTAGAAAAAAGAAAATTTTACCTTATCTAAGGCCCGATGGAAAATCACAAATAACCTTAGAATACCAAAATGGAATTCCAAAAAGAATAGATAATGTAGTGATTGCTGCTCAGCATGGCCCAGATATTTCTTTATCTCAGATTAGAAAAGACATTATTAAAAAAGTAATAGTCCCGGTTTGTGGAAAATTTTTAGATAGAAAAACGGAGTTTTATATTAATAATACCGGTCGTTTTGTTATTGGGGGTCCGGTTTCTGATACCGGCATGACTGGAAGAAAAAATGTAGTTGATGCCTATGGTCCACAAATTCCAATAGGTGGTGGTTCTTTTAGCGGTAAGGACCCGACAAAGGTTGACCGCTCAGGAGCTTATATGGCTCGTTATATTGCTAAAAATATTGTGGCCGCCGGCATAGCTGAAAAATGTCAGGTTCAAGTGGCTTATGCAATAGGAGGAACTAGGCCTGTTGAGGTAAGTGTAGACACTTTTGGAACGGGGAAAATTTCGGAAACAAAATTAATTGGGGTTATTCCCAAAATTTTTGATTTATCACCGGGCGAAATAATTAGACAATTAAATCTCTTAAGGCCTATTTATCAGAAAACCGCTTGCTACGGACATTTTGGCAGAGAAGAACCGGAGTTTACCTGGGAGAAAAAAGACAAGGTTAGAGAGTTACTTAAATTAATTCTAAAGTAAAGAATTATTCTTTAGTAAGGACTAAAAAGAAACAAATATCAAAAAACCTCGCTTTTCGAGGTTTGTTATTTTGAGGGTGGAGTGGCTCATTATTTTTAATTTTGCTATAATTAAATAATCTTTATGTTAGATAGAAAACAGAAATATCTTCAAATTGCCCTGAATAGCAATTTAAGAGATGCCCGGTTGATTATAAATCAAATACCCATAGACAAAAGGATTATTCTTGAGGCAGGCACTCCTTTAATCAAGGAATACGGTTCAGAAGGAATAAGGAAAATAAAATCTTGGTGGGGACAGAAAGTTTTTGGTTATGCCTTGGGCATACCCGAAGCCCTTGATTTCGAAACTCCTGGATTAAATAAAAATAACTCTCTATTGATGAATTTATTATTAAAATCAATAGAGCAAAAAAAGAAAAAAGAAGTTAAGAAAAATGTTATGGTAGCGAAAAAAAATACCTTCGCTCCTTACATTGTCGCCGACTTAAAATGTATGGATAGGGGAGAAATAGAGGTAACGCTTGCCAAATCGGCAGGAGCTAATGCCGCCGTTTGCCTTGGGCAAGCTCCGATAGAAACAATAGAAGCTTTTATTGATAATTGTGAAAGAAATAATCTAGATGCAATGATTGATATGATGAATGTTGAATTTCCTTTGAATATCCTCCGTCAGTTAAAAAAACCACCCGAGGTGGTAATTCTTCATCGGGGAGTTGATGAAGAGATTTTTAACCCTGAGAGTGAAATTCCCTTCCATGAAATTCAAAGAATAAAAAACGAATATGACATTATGGTGGCGGTTGCCGGTGGAGATACTTTCCAAGAAGTCCAAAGAGCAATTTTTAATGATGCCGATATTGTCGTGGTTTGGAAATCTTTTTATCAAAGCACGGCTGAAACGGCGAAATTGGCCGAAGAATTTCTAAAAGAGATTAGATAACCTTTTTTTAAAAAAAACAAAAAGAGACCGAAATGTCTCTTTTTGTTTTACTTTTAATATTTTTATTACTCCTTCTTTTTCCTGGCTTCGGTTAAAGATTTTAATCCTTCAAAAATCTCCACTGGTAAGGCAAAAATGACTGTCTTCGAAGGATCGGGTTGAAGTTTATCTATTGTTTCCAAAGTTCTTAATGATAACCCTCCCGGGACGCTGGTCAAGATTTCGGCTGCTTTTTGTAAATTCTCAGCCGCCTTTACCTCACCTTCGGCTTTAATAATAATTGCTCTTTTTTCTCTTTCGGTTTCTGCCTGAGCAGCCATCGCTCTTTTCATTGATGCCGGCAATTCAATGTCTTGAATTTTTATCGCTGTCACATCGATGCCCCACTCGGTTGTTTCTGTATCAACTACTTTTTTAATATCTGCGGCAATTCTTTCTCTTTCGGTCAACAAAGTATCGAGCTCTACTCCGCCTATAATATCACGCAAAGCAGCTAAGGCATACTGAGAAACAGCATAAGAATAGTTTTCAACCTTTAAAACAGCATCTTCTGCCCTTTCCACTTTAAAATAAACAACCGCATTTACTCCCACTGGCACATTATCTTTAGTTATTGCTTCCTGACGGGGAACATCCATGGTTGTTATCCTCATATCAACCTTTATCATTCTATCAACGACAGGTATAATCCAATTAAGCCCTGGCTGACGCGTACTGCTATATTTCCCCAATCTTAATACAACCCCTCTCTCATATTGGTTAATAAGGCGTAGACCAGGCAGGATTATGAAAAAAACAACAAAAATTAAAAATATCCAAAACCACATAATCAAATTAAATTTATTTTATTAAGTAGAAAAATCGACCTTTTTGTTTTTGTTTATCTTTAATTATAATAACATAAAAAAATTAAATGGGAAAGCTTGAAAAATTAAATCAGCAGATAAAAAAATGTAAGAGATGTCCTTTATGGAAAAATAGAAATAATGTTGTTCCGGGAGAAGGGTCAGAAAACACTAAAATTATGATTTTAGGTCAGGCGCCAGGAAGAGAAGAAGATAAAACTGGTCGGCCATTTATTGGTAGAGCCGGCCAGTTTTTAAACCAACTATTAAAAATAGCCCAAATTAAAAGAGAGAAAGTTTTTATAACTTCACCAATAAAATGTTTTCCTCCTAAAAACCGAAAACCAACCAAAGAAGAAATTGAGACCTGTTTGCCTTATTTAAAAAAACAAATTGGAATTATCAATCCTCAAAAATTTATTCTATTAGGAGAGGTTGCCTTTAAAATATTTTTCCCAAAATTGAAATTAAAAGATTTTAGGGGGAAATGGATTAAAAAAGAGAATAAAAAATACTTCATTACTTACCATCCCGCCGCCGGCCTCAGATTTCCAAAAATCAAAAAAATATTAGAAAAAGATTTTGTCAAAATAGAAAAACTATATCTTTTTAACCATATAAGTATTCTCTAATTTATACCCCAATTTTCGGAAATAATCTCTAACTCCAACAGCAGAAATTACTGCGATTTTTTTTATACCGAACTCTTTTTCAGTTATTTTTTCTGCTTCTTTTATTAATTTTTTCCCCCATCCTTTATGTTGCGGCGAAACTATTGATTTCGGAAAGCTATGGATAAAAGGAAGTTGCTGGCCGTAGGTATGAAGCTCGCGAATTATCGCCGTATTTTGAGAATTAATCCGGAGACGAAGCAAACTGTAAAGTTTTGTTCTCTCTTTGTTTTCAAAACTTAAAAATATTTCTCTTCCATTAGAAGCTTCGTAATCTTGGCGAAATAAAAATATTTTTTCTTTTGGGTCATACCCTTCTTTTACTTCCCGACATCTAATACATTTACAACTCCATCCCTCTCTTTTAGCTTTTTGAATAAGAACTTGACGCAAATTGGAAATTTTCGCCGCTCCAAAGATAATTTTATCAGAAGGAATGTCTCTGGTAATTCTTTGGATTCTGATATAATAGGGAATTTTCTTTTTAATTCTTTTGATTAAATTAATTAATTGCGATTGGGTATAAGGCTTGTATCTTCCCGATTTATATAATTTATAAAGCGGAGCTTCTTTTAAGAGGGCGCAAGGATAAATTTTCAAAAGGTCGGGTTGGAAATTAGGATTTTTAAATAACTCTTCAAACATTTTTTCATCTCTTTTTAAATTAGAGCCGGGTAAATTTGGCATCATTTGATAGAGAACTTTAAAGCCAGCATCTTTTAATAGTTTTGTTGCTAAAATTGTTTCTTTTATGCTGTGCCCCCGTAAATTTAATCTCAAAACATCATCATAAGTTGACTGAACCCCCAACTCAACCATTGTTACACCCAATTTTCTCAACCATTTAATTTCCTTGACGCTAATGAAGTCGGGCCTTGTTTCAATTGATAAACCAACAATTCTGTGTTTAGCCTTCTCATTGCTACGTAAAACTGAAACCATGGTTTCAGTTTTACGTAGTTCTTTGTTACAAGCTTCAAAACACCTCTTAATAAACCAGATTTGATATTTTTTAGGGTAAAAAGACCAAGTTCCACCCACTATTCTTAACTCAATTTTATCGGTAGGATGGCCTTCAATTTTGAGCATTTCAATTCTCTTTTTGACCTGTAAATAAGGGTCAAAATTTAATTTTTTCGCTCTTTCTACTGCCGGCTCTCCTGAAACATAACTTTTTGGAATACCAATTTCTTGTGGACAATAAAGACACTTGCCCGGACAAGGATAGGGCTTAGTTAAAACCGAGATGTTAACAATTCCAGAAAGAGAACGTATTGGTCGGGTTTTGAGTAAATTTTCTAATATTATCGATTTTTTAATACTTTTATTTCGAACTAATTTGTGATAAACTTTTAATAGTTCAATATTGCTCGGACAGGGAATTTTATATTTTTTAGCCGCCTCACGTTTAAAAGAAGCCAAATCGTCCATTGTTTTTAGCCGGCTTTTTATTAATTCTTTGATAATTTTTTTATTAATTTCCATATGAATCCCGAATATGCGAAATATTTATTAGAGAAAACTCGAAATGATTACAACTTAATTGCCGAAGACTTTTCCAGAACCCGTTGGAATATTTGGTCAGGATTTAATATTTTTAGAGATTTTATAAAAGAGGGAGATAAAGTTTTAGATGTTGGTTGTGGCAATGGTCGAATTTTAGAACTATTAAAAAACGAAAAGATAAACTATACAGGCGTTGATATATCGGAAAAATTGCTTGAAATTGCCCAAAAAAGATATCCCCAAAATAATTTTTTAGTTGCCGATAATTTAAATTTACCATTTTTAGACAATAATTTCGATAAAGTTTTTTCCGTTGCGGTTTTACACACTATTCCTTCTCAGGGGCTGAGAAAAAAAGCAATTTCCGAACTTAAAAGGGTTTTGAAGCCAGGAGGTCTTTTATTTATAACTGTTTGGGATATGTGGCGAGAAGACACTTTCCCCTTGTTACTAAAATATTTTTTTTTAAAATTAATTGGAAAATCAAAACTAGATTTTAGAGACGCATTTGTGCCCTGGTCTGACAAAACGAAAAGATTTTATCATTTTTTCACAAAAAAAGAATTACAGTCCTTAATAAAAAATGTCGGTTTTAGTATAGTAAAGGAAGATATTGCTAAAAACGAAATTGGGAGAAGGTTTAATCTTTATTTGATCGCTAGAAAATAATCAAAAATTGAATATTATAAATTAGGAATTAATATCTGTCCCCGTGGTTCAATGGATAGAGCGTAGCCCTCCGGAGGCTGAGATGGAAGTTCGAATCTTCCCGGGGACACAAAACTTGAGAACAATGGCTTGACAAGATTTTTTTAATAAATAAACTATAAAGCGAGGGGGTGCGGGATTTTATTCCTTAAGGACACGGTTTTTAATGATGGAGGTTGTAAGGCAATTGCCCAGATATGTCCAACCCTGGAGAATTCGATTAGGCCAAAATTGTTAAGACCGAATCCCCCTCACTAAAGAAGAGGCATTGTCGCCTCTTTTTTAATCTTTTAAATTTGCTAAAATAATATATATGAAATACAAAATTGCTGTTAGTGGTGCTTCAAAATTTGACAGTTGCGCGAAAGGAACTGAGAAACTTTCAAGGGAAGTAGGAAAAGAAATTGCTCGCCGGGGTTGCATTTTAATTAGTGGAGCAACCACTGGTTGTCCTCATTTAGCATCTTTAGGAGCGAAAGAAGCTGGCGGAATAAGTATTGGGTTTTCTCCGGCTGCTTCCGAGGCTTCCCATCTAAAAGCCTACAAATTACCCTTAGAGTCATATGATGTAATGGTTTATACCGGCTTTGATTATTCGGGGAGAAATCTCTTAATGACCAGAGCGGCCGATGGCGTAATTATTATCTGCGGCAGAATGGGAACTCTTAATGAATTTACCATTGCTTACGAAGATGGAAAGCCAATAGGAGTATTAGAGGGCTCTGGCGGAACAGCCGATATTATTAAGGAATTATTAAAAAGACCTCACAGGAAAGGAGCCCCCGTTGTTTATGATAAAGATCCTAAAAAATTAGTGCAAAAATTAATAAATTTAATAAAAAATATAAAAAATCAATCTAAACAAAGGTCGAAATCTTAAAATTAATTTTAATTTTTTAATATGGCAGACGAAGAAACTTTAGAAGAGGGAAAATTAATCGGTAAAATCACTCACTACTTTTCAAAAATTGGAGTAGCGGTAATTGAATTATCAGATGCCCTGAAAGTCGGTGATACAATTCATATTGTTGGCGGAGAAACTGATTTCAACCAAAACGTTGATTCAATGGAAATTGAGCATCAAAAAGTCAAAGAAGCTAAGTCAGGTGATTCTGCTGGTTTACAAGTCAGCCAAAAAGTCAGAGAAGGATATAAAGTTTACAAATTGTAGATTTTAGATTGCAAATTTTAAATTCTATGGAAATTCAAATTATTTGCCAATTATTTTTGGCTACCTTTTTAGGCGCTTTAATTGGTTTAGAAAGAGAAATTAAAAGAAAAGGGGCTGGACTTCAAACCTATAGTTTGGTAGCTTTAGGCTCCTGTCTTTTTACCCTTATCGTTTTATCTCTTAACAAATCAGGGATCGTTGCTGATCCTTCCTCGATATTTATTGCTATCGCAGTGGGCATGGGTTTTATTGGCGGTGGTGTAATTTTTCGAGGCGAGTCTGGAATCGCTGGATTAACTACTGCCGCTGCCTTATGGACAAATGCCGCCATCGGCTTAGCGGTTGGAGCTCAATTTTATTTTTTAGCTATTTTTACAACTCTTTTAGCTCTCTTAATTTTAGCTGGTTTTGGATTATTAGAAGAAAGAGATTTTTTTAAGCAATAAGTCAAGTGGTGGAAAATTTATTTAATGGTTCATAATCAAAAATTTTTCATTGGGATTGATTTAGGATGGAAAGAAAAAAAGACAACCGGTATTTGCGTTTTAAAAAATGAAAAAATCATTTTAGCCAAAGATGTTTTTGGCAAAAGCATTTTAAGGGCAATAAATCCTTATTTGCAAAACACCGCAGTGATTGCTATTGATGCTCCCTTAACAAGAGGAAAAGGAAAAGGAAAGCTCCGGCTTTATGAAAAATTTTTATTAACGAAAATTTTCCGTCAAGAAAAAATAACACCTATTCCGCCAGCCCTAATGCCAGAATTATGTAATTTTGCCGAGGAATTGGTGAAAAAATTAGAACAGAAAGGATTTGCTTTAGGAATAAATTTAATTGAAACTTTTTCAACTCTAGTTGAAAAAGTTTTTAAAGAAAATTTAATTTTAACTAATACTTTCTGCCGAACCGAAAACCAAAAATCGGCTTTAATTTGCGCCCAGATTGCCTTTTTACATTTTCAGCTTAAAACTCGCTATTTGGGCTACAAAGACGGATTTTTATTTTTACCCGAAATGTCTTTTTGGGAAAAAAATTGGCTAAAAAAATTTTATCAGGCCTGGACGGGAAGACCCCGCCTAAAATATCATCACCTGGTTACAAATATCTTTAGTAAGTAAAAATATTAACCCCGTTAGAAATTCTTGGTAGAAAAATTTTAGAAAAAAATTTTCTGCTCTGGACAAACGGGGTGATAAAAAATAAATTGAAGCTATTTGAAATTGACTATTTTAGTTATATAAAGATAGACTTCTAACGGGGGTGAAATTTATTGCCGATTTCCATACTCCTAATAAGTATTAAACTAAGGATTAATAAAAATTATAAAAACAGGGCAAGCTTTTGGAGAAGCTTGCCCTGTTGGTTGCCATGTTTAACCTTAAGTCCTGCGGCACTTTAGCGCCAGCAGGATTGCGCCGGCCATAATGACCGTGAATAATATAATCCAGGGCGTCAGGATAGCCAGTTTATTTATAGGACGGGTTTCCCATCCTACGGTTACGGGTGGAGGTGGTATCACCGGTACCGCCTTGAAGTTAGCAGTAATTACGTAGTTGTTCTGCATAGTGATAGCGGTTACCGCGTCAATTACGCCGTCTATGGGTTCACCTGTCCACTTCAAAAACTCGTACCCTGTATCAGGACTGGCTACCAGGTCGACCCCTGTACCCGCAGGAATATCAGATATAGTTTTTATCTCGCCCGGACCGATCACGGTCGTTGGATTAATTGTGGCGGTAGCAGAGCCGCCAGTGGTGCTAGAGATAGTCAGATTGTAATTGACGGGCGGAATCGCCTCAAAGTTGGCGGTGATCGAGTAGTCATTATCCATGGTGATGGTAGTCGAGATATCCTCGTCATCGGCAATGGTACCAACGTCACCGATCCAGTTGACAAACCGGTAGCCTTCTTCGGTCTCAGCCACCAAGCCGGCCACCGTTCCTTCATTATAGGTAAAAGTTCCTTCTCCGGGATCGATTACGGATCCTCCAATAGTGCTGGAAATGGTCAGATTGTACTGGATGGGTGGCGTGTACAGCGGTGTACAGCTTGGGCCGGTGATCGTACCAGTGTCGTCCCAATGGATTCCGTTCTTCGCAAACCACGCGACACCGGTTGACTCCTCCCATATGCCCTCTAAGGTAAAGCAGAATATAGCGTTTTCCTCTGGCTTGAGAGTTGTGCCGTCCCATTTGATGACATGACCGTGGGTCCCGTCATCCCATGTGGGGTCTGTGTGCTCAACTTTTTCGGCCGGGCCAGTCCAGTTTAATACCTCATGTTTGGGCTCGTCACAGAGATTCAAGCACCAGTGACTCAGGTCTCCTTTTTCAGATAGAACCGTAACGTTATAGCACCAGGCCTGGGTGTTGTTGGTATAGTTGTTATTAGGATAGCCGTTCACCAACTCGACCCGGAAATGGCCTTTAGTCCCCACGCTCGCCAGCACCAAGGGGTTAATAGGATCAGAAGGTGGGGGGCTGCAGCCTGTCGCTATTAGAGCAGATAGGGCAGCGGTTCCTATAAGCACACAAATTAGAATACATAGCGCTTTTTTCATCCTTTTTTTTCTTTTTCCTCCTTTCTTTGATTTTGTCTATTCCAAAATAACTATCTTATCTTTTTCATTGCTTTCTTACCCTCCTTTATTTTGTTGACAAAGTCAAAGGGCGGGCGAAACCTCCCTTTTTCTATATTCAAATTAGTAAATGGCCATGATTTTGTCAAACACCCGCCAAAGGCCGGTTATAAGAATTGATTAACCCTTTTTTATTTTAGGTCAAGAGAGTATAATATTATTATGAAATTTATTGCCGATTTCCATCTGCATTCTAAATATTCTCGGGCGACTTCTCCTCAAATGGATTTGGAAAATCTTGATAAATGGGCGAAGATAAAGGGGATTAAAATTTTAGGAACAGGAGATTTTACCCATCCTGAATGGTTCAAAAACTTAAAAGAGAAATTAGAGCCTGCGGAGCCGGGCCTTTTTAAAATAAAGCAGGGCAGTAGCGAAACCCGATTTCTTTTAACTACCGAAGTGAGTTGTATTTATTCTAAGGGAGGGAGGGTTCGGAAAATTCACATTATATTATTTTCTCCTTCTTTTGAAATTTGCGATAAAGTTAATGCTCATTTGGGTTGGATCGGTAATTTAAAATCCGATGGAAGGCCAATTTTGGGCTTGGACGCCAAAGAACTTTTAAAAACTGTTTTAAACGTTTCTCAAGATTGCTTGATTATACCCGCCCATATTTGGACTCCCTGGTTTTCATTATTTGGTTCTCGTTCCGGGTTTGATTCTATTGAGGAATGTTTCGAGGAGTACGCCGGATATATTTTTGCTGGCGAAACCGGTCTATCCTCAGATCCCGCAATGAATTGGCGGCTTTCGGCCTTGGATAAAATTACCTTAATAAGTAATAGCGATAGTCATAGCCCTTTCCGAATCGGCCGAGAGGCAAATGTTTTTGATGCCGAATTAAGCTATTTAGCGATTACCGAGGCTATTAAATCAAAAAATCCTCAAAAATTTTTATACACTGTTGAGTTTTTTCCGGAGGAAGGCAAATATCATTATGATGGACACAGAATTTGCGGAATCTCCTTATCTCCCCAGGAATCAAAAAAATACAACAATATCTGTCCTAATTGCGGAAAACCCCTGACCATCGGAGTTTTAAACAGAGTTGAGGAATTGGCTGACAGACCAGCGGATTTTAAGCCAAATAATTTTATCCCGTTTAAAAGTCTGGTTCCCCTAAATGAAATAATTGCTGATGCTTTAGGTTTGCTTTCGGGGGCAAAACAAGTTAATGAAGAATATAATCATTTAATTGAGAAATTTGGAAACGAATTTAAGGTTTTACTTGAAGTTTCCCGTCAAGATTTAGAAACAATTACTTTGCCAGAAATTGCCGAAGGCATAATCAGAGTAAGGGAAGGAAAGATAAATATTGATCCGGGCTATGACGGAGTTTATGGAAAAATCAGAATTTTTTCAAAAAACGAAGAAAAAAAATTATCAAAACAAGAAACTTTGTTTTAAAGGCGAAGAGGATGTTATTCCTCTTCTTAATTTTCGTTTCCGTAAACGGAAACTTAATTTATGGTTATAGGCATTCCACGAGCTTTACTTTATTGGAAACAGCCGTATTTTTGGGAAACTTTTTTTGAAAATTTGGGTTTTGAAATTCTGATTTCTCCTCCAACCAATAAAGAAATTGTTGAAAACGGCGTTAAATCCTCAGACCCCGAGACCTGTTTTTCCAATAAAGTTTATTGGGGTCATCTTTTATGGCTCGATGGGAAATGCGACTACATTTTTATTCCCCGATTAAAAACTAACGCAGGAAAATTAGAATACTGCCCTAAATTTTTTGGAGTTCCTGACCTCGCTAAAATTTTAGTAAAAAATAAAATCCTAACTGAAACCTTTGATGAACGAAAGGAAAACTTAGAAAAAACTCTTGAAAAATTAGGAAAAAAATTAAATAAAAACAGAGAAGAGGTAAAAAAAGCCACAGAAAATTCCTTTTTAAAACAAAAAGAAATACAAAAAAGAAGAGAAGAAGATTTTTTTAAAAAAATTCAGTCCCTAAAGCAAAAATTTATCTTAATTTCTCATCCCTATAATTTAGAGGATGAATATGTTAATTTAAGAATGAAAGAAAAATTGGAAAAATTGGGAGCCGAAGTTATATTTATTGACGAAGTTCCAATAAGGAAAGAAACAAAAAACAGAATACAAGATGGGTGGCCAAAATTTCATTGGGAATTTGGTAAAGAGATAATGGAAAAGATTAATGCCGTGTTGGACTTCAATATTGCCGGCGCTATTGAAATTTCTTCTTTCCAGTGTGGTTGCGATGCGGTTTTAAAAGAATTTATTGAGAAAGAATTTAAATCGAGAAAAATTCCTTTCTTATACTTAATCATTGACGAACACACTGGCGAAGCCGGCTTTCAAACAAGATTAGAGGCCTTTATGGACACTCTCAAATAAAAACCCTAAATTCTCAACAAATCCAAATGACCAAAATTCAAAATTCAAAACCAGTGGTTACTTTTGCCAGGTGGGGGAATTATACTATTGCTTTTAAGACAATTTTTGAACAATTGGGCGTAGAGGTAATTCCTCCAGAAAAAACGAATTCTCAAACTATTGCCGAGGGGGCAAGCTTAAGCCCGGAGATGTTTTGTTTTCCGCTTAAAGTAACTCTGGGGAATTATTTGCCGGCCTTGAAAAAAGGAGCCAATACCGTTTTTATGGTTCAAAATGTTGGCGGTTCCTGCCGGCAGAGATATTACGGAGCCATTCAAGAGAAAGTTTTAAAAGAGGCCGGCCACCAGATTAATTTCTTAGATTTTAGAGCTACTCCAAAAGACGTTTATTCAAAGGTAAGGGAAATTTCCGGAGCTTCTCTTTGGCAAATAATGAAAGCGGCTCGTTTTTTCTTCAGAAGATTGGCATTAATTGAAAAAATTGAGAAACTGGGCCAATATTACCGACCAAGAGAAATTGAAAAAGGAGAAACGGACAGAATAATCCAATGGGGTTTTTCAAAACTTGAGGAATTAAAGAAAGAAGAAGATTTTCCCAAGCTTAGACGGGAAATTTTAAAAAAAATTGCGGAAATTAAAATTGATAAAAATAAAAGTCTGCCAAGGGTAGCCTTGATCGGCGAGATTTATACGGTTTGCGACCCGGATATTAATTTTAAAATTGAAGAAAAACTGGGCAGGGAAGAAATTGAAGTCCACCGCGAAATGGACATTACCTATCAATTAAAGAAATTGATTTTTCCCTGGAAGGATTGGATTATTCAGAGAAAGATAAATCCTTATTTGCGTTCTACTGTTGGGGGTCATGGTCGAGACGCGATTTACGAAATGTTGCACTATATAGAAGAGAATTTTGATGGTATAATTCACCTTCTGCCAATGGGATGTATGCCGGAAGTGACCGTCAGACCAATTTTAGAAAGAATCCATCAGAAATCGGGAATGCCATTTTTGTCTTTATCTCTTGATGAACAGGTAGCCGAGGCAGGCATTGATACAAGATTGGAGGCCTTCATTGACGTAGTCAGAAATCATTACAAAAATAAAAATAAATTTAGAACCGCAAAATCTTAAATCAAAAATTTATGAAAACTTATTTGGGTATAGACGTTGGTTCAATTTCAACCAAGTTTGTTTTGATTGATGAAAAAAACCAGATTTTATATTCTTCTTATTTTAGAACCGAAGGAAATCCAATCAGGGCTATCCAGAAGGGGTTAAAAGAATTAGACAATCAAATTGCAAAGCATAATCCAGCCGTTGAAATTGCCGGAGTTGGAACTACGGGTTCCGCCCGATATTTGACGGGAGTGATTACCGGAGCCGATTTGATAAAAAATGAAATCACCGCTCACGCCAAAGGCGTTTTCCATTTTGTTCCCGACGTTAGAACGGTAATTGAGATTGGCGGTCAGGATTCAAAAGTTATAATTTTAGAAAATGGAGTGGCGGTTGATTTTGCGATGAATCTTATTTGCGCCGCAGGTACTGGGTCTTTTCTGGATGCCCAGGCCTTTAGGTTAAAAATCCCAATTGAGAAATTTGGAAGTTTAGCCCTAAAAGCAAAAAACCCCACAACTATTGGAAGTAGGTGCACCGTTTTTTGCGAGTCGGATATGATTCATAAGCAGCAGATTGGTCATAGCGCTGAAGATATTATTGCTGGTCTTTGCCAGGGCTTGGCTCGAAACTTTTTAAATAATGTAGCCAGAGGGAAAAACATTCAACCACCGATTGTTTTTCTAGGAGGAGTAAGTGAAAATTTGGGAATGAGAAAGGCTTTTGAGGAGGCTTTGAACCAAAAAATTATTGTTCCTTCTCACAACACCGTGATGGGGGCTTTCGGCGTTGCTCTTTTGGTAAAAGAAATGTCTCTTCCAAAAACCAAATTTCTTGGTTTTGAGATTTCCGACAAAGATATTAAATGCACTTCTTTTCAATGTAAAGGTTGCCCGAACCAATGCGAAGTAATAGAAGCCAGAATTGAGGGGAAAATTATAGCCAGATGGGGAGACCGATGTGGAAAATGGTCAAACTTAAACCCCACGAATTACTAATAGACAAAAATACGCCGCATTTGACATATTAAAAGAAACGAGTATAATATGATTAGGCGAGTAAGTCGTATATCTTAAGTAAGTCTTTCATTTTTTACAGTTGAAGAGATAAATCTCTTCTTCTCCTTCGTTCGCCTATCGGCGAACTTGAAAATAGAGGGCCCAAATTAAGTAGAGCGACTTAGGAGTCAAAAGGTCGCTTTTTATTTTAATTCGTTAAAATTTATGGCCTTCAAAAAATTTGATCAACCCCGAAGAGATTTTCCTCCTCGGGAAATGATTAAAGGAAATTGGAAATGTGCTGAGTGTGGAACAGAAATCACCGAACTTCCATTTGAGCCTTCTCCAGATAGACCAATTTATTGCAAAGAATGTTGGACAAAAAAGAGAACTGAAAGATTTCAAAGATAAATCTAATTGATACCCCGCCACAACGTTTTGTGGCGGGGTTTTGTTATACCTAAAGAATTCCCCAAGCTATTTTATTTGAGATTTATCATACTAACAGAATAAAAACCCATTTTTTTCACTTCGGCAACCAAGTAATTAAATTTCCCTTTACCCCCACACCAAATTTGGCGTGAGGGCTTATTTCAAACTTGTCCTCTAAAAATTTTTCAATTACCCAGATATTGGTTTGGGTATGTTTTGTTACCTCTGAAACTGTAACTTGAGATTTACCAGAAGCTAGAGTTAAATATGGCAAAATTTGATCAGCTAAATACTTATCTAAACAAGCTTCAGATTTCTGTTCTTTTAGTATCTCTAAAGCCGTTTCCCTTCCAACATCTTCAGCTCGTTTTCCTAATTTTCCCAAATTGTCAGTTCCAATTACCGTATTTTCAAATTCGGCAACCAAATTAATTTGGCTTCCCGGACAGCGAGTGTCGTAATATTCAATTTTTTCCTCAAGCGGCAATTTTAATCTTCCTAAAATATCTCTTACCCCAACAATTTGTCTTTCGGCCACCTTTTTATCTTTTAGAAAGCTTGAAGCTCCAGATATCACTAAAATATTTTTAAGAACACCCCTTTCGGCTAGGTTGAGTTTTTTTAACCCGTTAGGAAAAACCTTTACTTCTACTTTTGCTCCGCCTTCCGGATAATAGCCTCTTTTAAAGAGGATTATCTCCACCCTTACTCCCATTTTCTCTAAAACTTTTAAAAATACATACCTAAAGTGGTCAATGGTGGGCGAAAAAAAAGTATCAGTTGCTCCACCGTCAATAGTAATTTTAATAGGTTGAGAAGAAAATAAAGACGGCAGAATTAATGTTTGCAAAACCAAAGTAATGCTTCCAGCTGTCTCAATTTTTATATGGAGATCTTTAGCTGAAATTTCTCCGGGATAAAATTTAATTTCTTTTGAACCAATCTCATCGCCCTCTAATCTGCCGTTGCAAAGCTGAGCTAAGGCTCGCATTCCCAAAAGGTGCTGGGGCATCAATCCCGGTTTTGGTCTGCCTTGCCTTATATTAAAAACTCGGCAAGGTTTTTTAGTAACCGCCGTCAGAGCCGTAGCTGTTCTTAAAATCTGTCCCCCTCCTTCTAAATATGAGCCGTCAATTTCGAGCATCTAAGTTTATTTTAGAATTTTTACAAAAATAAAACAAAGTGTGAAATTTTAATTAAAAATAGCAGATTGTCTGCTTATACGGGGCTTGACAAGGTTTATTGAGGGTTTAATATGAAGTATGGAGTAGAGACTTAATACGACAATATGAACTTAAGAACAATCAACGCAATTAAAATGTTAAATTATAAATGTCCTTGCGCCATTGCAAGGACTACCGCTGTTTTGTCATTCAATGGCAAATTAATTCATCGAGGGGATTAGGAATAATTTTCAAAATAATAAAATCAACAATAAAACTAATCCCCCTCGCCCGAAGGGGATTTTTACTAACAAACCCCATGACGCAAGATAAAAGATTTTATTTAACCAAAGAAGGATTAGAAAAGATAAAAAGAGAATATGAAGAACTGAGAAAACTTAAGTTTTCAAAAACCAAAGGAGAGGTTCCTAAGATTTTGCATTCTGAAGATTTAAATCCGGAATATCTCTCTTTTCAGGAAGAATTGAGTTTCTTAGGGTCAAGGATTGCCGAATTAGAATATATCATCAAAAATGCTAAATTAATTAGCTTTCCTCCGAGAGGAAAACAAAAAATCATTAATTTGGGAGCGGAGATTTTGGTTGAGGTTGATGGCCAAAGTGATGAGTTTAAAATTGTAGGCACCTTAGAAGCTAATCCGGCTGTTGGTAAAATCTCCAACGAATCCCCGGTTGGTCAGGCGCTTTTGGGACACAAAGTTGGCGATGAGGTTATTGTTTCTTCCCCAATAAAAACAATTTATAAGATTAAAAAAGTAAGATACCTATCTTAGTGATTTAAATGAAATTTAAATGAAAACATGATATTATATAAACCAGGAGAAATCCTGGTTTTAATTTGTTATGAAAAATATACTTGAGTTTTTAATAAAAATAGGAGAATTAAAGGGGAAAGAGAGAAGGGGATGGGTAATTCATCAAATAAAAAACTCCGAAAGTACAGCCGAACATATTTTTCATTTAGCTTTTTTGGTTTTGGTTTTAGGTAGAAAGAAAAGATTAAATTTAGAGAGAGCTATAAAGATGGCCCTCATCCATGATTTATGTGAGGTTTACGCTCCAGATTTAACTCCTTATGACCCCCTTTTACCAAAAAATAAAAAGGAAATAATGGAAACCCTTAAGCATTGGCCCAAATTTACTCCCGCTTTAAAAAAAGAGAAAGAAAGAAAGAAATTAGAAGTTGAATCAAAATCCTTATACGTACTTATTTCAAAACTTCCGAAAGATTTAAAAACCGAAATAAAAAACCTTTGGCTAGATTTCTCAAGTGGTTTAACAAAAGAAGGAAGATTTGTTAAGCAGGCAGATAAAATAATTAATTTTTTACAAGGTATGGAATACTGGAAAAAATATGGGAAAATCCAACATCATCTTTGGGTAAGATGGATTAAAGAGATTACTGATGATCGGTCTTTATTGGAATTTATTAAGGAGGTGGAGAAAAAATTTTATTCTAAAACGTGGAAAAATTAAAGAGGAAATTATTTATTGGAACATCTGGCTGGGTCTATGGCTACTGGAATGAAATTTTTTATCCTAAGAGTTTGCCCTCTAAAAATAAACTCAAATATTTTTCTCAACATTTTAAAACCACAGATAGCCAACTTTCGTTTTTATTCGCTGTTTCAGTTGTCTTAATATATATGTTTTGACGGCAAGAAGCAGTGAATCAATTAAACAAGTTATTAGAACAGATGTGGCAGAAACCCTGTCGCCTTTTTTAAATTAATTAGGGCGATTTGAGGTTTTTTGTTTTTTTAGCGAAAAAGAGATATAATGCTCTATAATGAAAAAATTTTTTCTTTTTTTGGTTTCGCTTTTAATTGGGTTTGGTTTATTTATTTGGGTTTTAAAATTTGTTGGCTGGCAGGGAATAAAAAACTCCCTTTTAATTTTTACCAGCTGGAAGGGATTAGTAATTTTTGGATTAACTTTATTAATGATGCTGACCGGAAGCCGAAAGTGGAAAGAAATTTTAAAGGGCGAAGGAATTAACGTTCCCTTTCTAGACCTCTTTAAGGTCTATTTAGCTGGATTTTCAGTAATGTTTTTAGCCCCGGTTATGTTTTTGGGGGGTGAAATTTTTCGGGGCTATGTTTTGAAAGAAAAAAATTCGGTACCGTGGCCCAAAGGTATAGCTTCGGTAATTATAGACCGAATTTTAGATTGGACCATTAATTTAGTATTCGTTTTTTTGGGGGTCTTAATTTTTCTTTTAATGATTGGCTCGCCGCCAAGAAATTTAATAATAATTTTTGGCGGGGTATTTTTATTCTTCCTTTTTGGAATATCCTTTTTCTATTTTAAAGTCATTAAAAGAGAAAGTATGGCAAGATTTATTTTAGAGGTTTTTGGGTTAGAGAAATTTAATCAAGCTGAATCAATCCTAGAAATTGAAAAAGAGATTTTTAATTTCTTTAAACCTCAAAAAATTTCAATGTGGAAAAGTTTTATCCTCGCTTTTTTAATGGCTGGGATATTTTATTGTCAGGCCTTTATTTTAATTTATTTTTTAGGGGGAAAAATTGGAGCACTCTCTGCTTTATCTATTTTAGGATTTATTTATTTAGCGGCAATGATTCCGATTCCGACTTCTTTAGGTTCTCACGAAGCAATTCAGACCTTTGCCTTTACTGCTTTGGGTTTGGGGGCTTCTCTTGCTCCCGCCTTTACTATGATTATTCGGGGAGCTGAATTAATTGTTGCTTTAGCTGGCGCAATAATTTTGTATAGATTGGGAATAAATTTTTTAAAAACTACTTTATATAAAAAAACCAACAATTCCGTTAATAAAAATGAAAATTATCATTAGCAAAGTCATTAGAATTTTAATCGCCTCTGATTTTTTACTTCAGTCCGGCTGGGGTTTAATTGGGCCTATTTTTGCTATTTTCTTGACCGGGCAAATCCAAGAGGGGAATTTAACAATGGTTGGTTTTGTTGCCGCTACCTATTGGATAACAAAATCAATTATTCAACCATTTATTGCTCATTTTATGGACACTACAAAGGGAGAGAAGGACGATTTTAAATTTTTAATAAAAGGAATGTATGTGGCAAATTTAATTCCTTTGGGCTATATTTTTTCCACTCAGCCCTGGCACATTTTTTTATTGGAGTTTATCAGGGGGTTGGCTATGGCCTGTGTTGTTCCAAGTTGGTCAGCCATTTTTACCCGGCATATTAACCAGGGTTGGGAAGCATTTTCTTGGAGTATTGAGAGTACAGCTATTGGTTTTGCCGCTGGTTTTGCCGGAGCTTTCGGAGGAATAATTGCCAGTTTTTTAGGATTTAAAGTAGTTTTTATTTTAGTAAGCATATTTGGCATAATTTCTTCATCTCTTTTGTTTTTAATTCGTAACCAGATTTTTCCCAAAGACCATTTTATTCCTCGTATACCACCGTCTGAAAAACCATTTTAAGGGGCGATGAGAATTTTATTCTCATCTTCACCTTCGCTTTGCGGCGCAGAGCTCAGTATATGGAAAATCAGGAAATTGCCCCCGTACAAATCCCTTCGGGACTATACGGGGCAAGTAAAATTTTTTATGAAGAATAAAGAACTATCTAAAATATTCTATGAAATAGCGGATTATCTTGAGATGGAAGGGGTGGCTTTTAAACCCTATGCTTATGAAAAAGCGGCCCTTACCTTAGAAACATTAGAAGAGGATGTCGAGGGAATTTATAAAAAGGGAGGTTTTGAGGCTTTAAAAGAAATTCCCGGGGTAGGGGAAAGTATCGCTGAAAAAATTGAGGAATACTTAAAAACTGGAAAGATAAAATATTACGAACAGCTAAAAAGAAAAACTCCGATAAATATTGAGGAATTAACAGCGGTTGAGGGGTTGGGTCCGAAAAAAGTGAAAATTTTGTATCAAAAATTGGGGATTAGAAACCTGAAGGAATTAGAAAGGGCGGTCAGGGAGCATAAAATTGCTTCCTTGTTTGGTTTTGGCGAAAAAACCGAAAAAAATATTTTAGAAGGAATTACTTTTTTAAAAAGGTCAAAAGGAAGATTTTTATTGGGAGAAATTTTGTCAATTGTTAAAGAAATTTATAAGAAGTTAAAGAGTTTAAAAGAAGTTGAAAGAGTTGACCCAGTGGGCTCAATTAGAAGAATGAAAGAAACCATTGGGGACGTTGATTTTTTGGTTATTTCAAGAAAACCAGAAAAGGTGATGGATTTTTTTACTTCTATGCCAGGAATTATTAAAATCTGGGGAAAAGGAAAAACAAAGGCTTCCGTTCGAATGAAAGAAGGATTTGATATGGATATTAGGGTTTTACCCAAGAGATCTTATGGGGCAGGTTTACAATATTTTACTGGTTCAAAAGAACACAATATTGTTTTAAGAAAAATTGCCATAGATAAAGGGTTTAAACTTTCAGAGTACGGTCTTTTTTGTGGGCCAAAAATGTTGACCGGAAACAACGAAGAAGAAATTTATAAAAGGTTAGGTATGGATTGGATACCACCAGAAATGAGAGAAAATCAAGGGGAAATTGAAGCAGCCCTTCGGCAAACTCAGGGCAAACTTCCTGGATTGCCAAAATTAATTGATTACAAAGACATAAAAGGAGATTTACATTGCCATTCAGATTGGGATGGGGGAGCGAATTCTATTGAAGAAATGGCTAAAGCCTCTCAAAAAATGGGTTATCAATACATAGGAATTGCCGACCATACAAAGTTTTTAAGAATTGAACACGGCTTAGATGAAAGAAAACTCAAGTTGCAAAGAAAGGGAATAGACAAATTAAACTCCCGCCTTCACCAAGGCTACGGCGGGCAAGCAAAATTTCAAATATTACAGGGTTGTGAAGCCAATATTTTAAATGACGGTTCAATCGATATCAAAGATGAGGCCTTAAAAGAATTAGATTTTGTTATTGCTGGCATTCATTCCGCTTTTAAGATGGAAAAAGCTAAAATGACAGAGAGAATAATTAAGGCGATGAAAAATCCCAATGTTGATATTATTTCTCATCCCACAGGCAGAATTTTAAAAAAGAGAGACGAATATCAGATTGATTTTAATAAAATTTTAAGAGCAGCTAGAGAAACAAAAACAATTTTAGAAATAAATTCTTTTCCCGAAAGATTAGATCTAAACGACCAAAATATCCGTCGAGCCAAAGAGGCGGGGGTAAAAATGGCAATTAACACCGACTCTCATCACAGAGACCAGTTGCGCCTTATGGAATTCGGAATTGCCCAAGCCCGTAGAGGTTGGGCCGAAAGAGAAGATGTTATAAATTGTTGGCCGTTAGAAAAATTATTGAAATACTTTAAGTAAAATATTATTACTATGCCAATAGAAAAATCAGCTGGAGCAATAATTTTTAGAAGAGATGATAACAAAATTTACTACCTTCTCTTAAATTATCCTTATAATGCCAAGGATAAAGAAGAATATTGGGATTTACCAAAAGGGCACATTGAAAAAGGCGAAAAACCAGAAGATACGGTTAAAAGAGAAGTTGAAGAAGAAACGGCTTTAAAGGATATTGAATTTATTAATGGTTTTAAAGAAACAATAAAATATTTTTTCAAATGGGAAAATAAAAATATTTTAAAATTTGTTATTTTTTATTTAGCCGAAACAAAAACAAGAGACATAATAATATCTGGAGAGCACATTGGTTATAAATGGTTGTCTTATGAAGAAGCGCTTAATCAATTAACATATAAGAATGCTAAAGAAATCATTAAAAAAGCAAATGACTACCTTATAGAGCATAGAACATGAAATATGAAGCATGAAACATAAAAAATAAAATATGAAACACGGAACAGATTTTAAAAATAAAGTTTATGAAATTGTAAGAAAAATTCCGAGGGGAAAAATAATGACATATAAGCGGGTAGCAAAACTTGTTGGTCAGCCAAAAGCTTGGCGGGCAGTCGGAAATGCTTTAAACAAGAATCTCAACAAAAAAACAATTCCCTGTCACCGCGTGATAAGGTCAAATGGCAAAATCGGCGGATATAAATATGGAATTAAAAAGAAAATTGCCTTATTAATAAAAGAAGGTATAATAATAGATTCCCATGGCAAAATTACATCCAGATTTATTAAATAAAGAATTTTGGTACAGAGATATTACCTTAATTTCTAATTTTCTGCCTGATTTTGAAAGAGATGAGGTTGATTTAACTACTTATTTTACTAAAAGAATAATTTTGAAAACTCCCCTTGTTTCAGCCCCCATGGACACGGTTACCGAAGCCGAAATGGCAATTATTATGGCTCTTTACGGAGGAATAGGCGTTATTCACTATAACTTCCCAACTATTAATGAGCAAATTGAAGAAGTAGAAAAGGTAAAAAGGTTTGAAGCCGGATTTGTTTTTAATCCAATTGTTTTATCTCCCCAAAATACGATCAAAGACATTTATAATGTCGCAGAAAAATATGGATTTTTTAGCACTCCCATTACCGAAGACGGAACTCTGAACTCAAGGCTAGTGGGGATTGTTACTCACCGTGATGTTAGATATCGGAAAGACATGGAGACAAAATTAAAGGAAGTGATGACGCCGAGAGAAAAATTAATAGTTGCTAAAAAATCAGAAACCACTGATAAAAATGATTTAACGGCAGCTAATAATATATTAAAAAAACATAATTTAGATACTTTACCAGTTATTGATGAAAAAGATAGGATAGTTGCCTTAGTTGCTGAGGGCGATTTGGAAAAAAATAAACAATTTCCCCTGGCGACAAAAAATGCCAATAAACAATTAAAAGTATTTGTGGCTGTTGAATCAAGATTAAAGCTGGCCCAGGAAAGAATTAAAAAAGCAATTACCGCCGGTATCGATGGAATTGTCATTGATGCAAGTGTTGTTTTTAAAGAACAATTAGAAATTGCCAAATATTGTAAAGAAAACTTTCCAGTTTTGGAGGTAGTGATGGGTAATGTTGCTTCAGCTGAAGTGGTTAGAAAGATAATAGAGCAAGGGTTTGATTATTGTGATGCTATTAAAATTGGTATGGGGCCAGGAGCTGCCTGCATTACCCAGCAGGAGTTGGGCACGGGTAGAGCTCAGGCCTCAGCTGTTTGGGATTGTTGTCAAGAAGCAAAGAGATTAGAATCAAAATACGGTTTTATGCCAATGATTGCTGACGGGGGAATTAAAATAATAGATGAGGTGGGGGTAAAAACCCCAAAGCCAGGAGATATTAGTAAGGCCTTGGCCTTGGGCGCTCAGACCGTAATGATGGGGAGTATTTTGGCTGGTTTGGACGAATCTCCCGGTCAAGCAGAGTTTGATTACGAAGAAAACAAAATGGTTAAAAAATACCGAGGTATGGGTTCTCTAGAGGCAATGAAAGGTACTTCAGCCGTCAGATACGCCGTAGATAAAGTAAAAATAAAAATTGCCGAAGGAATAGTGACTAAAGTTCCTTATCGAGGGTCAGGCCATGATTTTCTTCCTAAACTTATCGTCGGCGTCAAGCAAAGCTTACAAAAACAAGGATTCAAAAATATAAGAGAACTCCAAGAAGAAGCCGACATCAGGCCTATTTAAGTTATATGAGAAAAGTGATAAAATAAAGGAGACAATATTTACAATTTTTGGAGGTGAAAAATGCCAAAAAGGCAATTTCAACAATGCAATAATTGTGGGAGAGTTACAGACTTAGATGAGCAAGACTGTCCAGTACGGTGTGTAATTAATAATCCAGAACCTAAACTTAAGACAGTGGAGCTCGACCAGCCTGAAATTAATGAACTGATAAGAAAGAAGCTTTTTTGGACCAAGCGCCAAGGTGATTTCGGAAAATGATCATTTCTGAAACCAACAAAGAGACCCATCTCAAGGTGGGCCTCTATTTTTTTATTTAGATAAATAATTAACCTTTTACTTTTTCTATTATCTTTTCAAATATTTGGGGATGGTTTCGGGCGAGTTGGGATAGAATTTTTCTGTCTAGCTCAATTTTATTTTTCTTTAAACCAAAAATGAATTTGCTATAAGGAATTCCCAATTCTCGGCAAGCAGCATTAATTTGAATTTGCCAAAGAGCTCTAAAATCTCTTTTTTTTGTCCTCCTGTCGCGATAGGCATATTCCCAAGCATGAAATAGGGCGACTTTGGCTGCCCGATATTTTTTCTTTCTCCCCCAACGAAAACCTTTGGCATGTTTTAGTAAATGCTTCCTTCTTTTATGAGCTGTTTCTCCTCGTTTGATTCTAGTCATATCCGTGTATTATAAATTTAACAATCGTTTTATTTTTTTAGCATCACTTTTTGAAACTGTAATCCATTTTCGGCTTTTTCTAATTCTTTTTCCTGATTTTTTCGCTCGATAATGATTAAGACCAGTTGCTCTTCTCAGCATCTTGCCGGTTTTGGTAATTTTAAATCTTTTTAATATTGATTTTCTCATAAAACTAGCTTCTGTATGAAGCGAAGTTGGAAAAGAGGACTTTGTCCTCTTTGACTATTTATTGTTTTGTAATTATCATTGTAAATCCTTTCATTTCTCTTTTTAATTCTCTTTCAATTTTTATTAATATTTTTTTACCTAAGATTTCTAAAAACTGATTAAATTTTTCTTTAGCAAAATCGGCGTGGGCTTTTTCTCTTCCTCTCAAAATCATTTCAACTTTAACCTTCTGCCCCCTTTTTAAAAATTTTTCAGCTTGGTTAGCTCGAGTTTCTAAATCATGCAAAGAAATATTAAACCCCAACCTTACTCCTTTTAATTCTCCACTCTTTTTTATTTTTTGCGTTCTTTCTTTTTTCTGGAGCCAATAAAGATATTTTCCGTAATCCATTAATTTACAAACCGCGGGAGTCGTTTTTTCCGTTATCTGAATTAAATCTAAATTGCGCTCCTGAGCTATTTTAAGTGCCTCCTCTAATCCAAAAACTCCCAGTTGATTTCCAGTTTCATCTATTACCCTCACTTTCTCAGTCCTTATTTGATTGTTGACTAATGGTCGTTTAGGAATGTTATTTTATTAAAATTTCGTGAAACGTACGAAATTATAAAATAATTTCTACGTTTCTACAACGTAAAAATCTTTGATTTTGTACATTGTGGAGGTGGCGAGGGCGAACTCGCGTCCAGAAATTTCACCAAAATATTTCTACAGATTTAGTCTATTTTAGTTTTGAAATACTAAACCAATAGACAAATTTAGTACCATTTATTTGTCTCTTATTTTCGATAATTCTTTTGAGACAAAAAGAACATCTATCTCGATAATATCACACCCTGCTTTACCTATCGAGAGTCAGCAAAGAGGATGCTGCTTTAAGCAAAAGCTAAAGCAGGTTTTTTGAATAAGTTGGCACTTATTATTTGTTAGAAGTTTAATGAGTTTCTAACCAACTCAACCTGTCTATTTTGGCAAAAATCCCTGTCAAAACTATTCACCCCCTCACCAATTTCGGCAATGTCCGTGGTTATACTTATTCCAAAAGGCGAAACCGACTTCGTCTTTTGGAAACGGTAATAGCACTTTCTTTGTCAAAATTGGTGTGGGGGTTCACCCCCTTAATGTTAGTTCTTTCTTTATTTCTCTTTTTATTTCTCGTTTTTTAATTAGCTCTCTTTTATCAAATTTTTTTAATCCTTTAGCAATTGCAAATTCAAGCTTTATTTTTCCTTTTATAGTATATATCTTTAAGGGTATTAAAGTCAAGTTTTTCTGTTTTACTTTTCCAATTAAACCCCTTATCTCAGATTTTTTCAAAAGGAGTTTTCTGAAGCGTTCAGGATTATAATCTGTAGGCGTGTTCTTTGGTTGATAAGGAGCAATTTTTACCCCAACCCAGAAAACCTCGTTGTCCTTAACTATAATATAACTTCCAGTCAAATTTGCTCCCCGCGTTTTTAGTGATTTGACTTCCTGGCCAATCAAAGAAATCCCCGCCTCAAATTTCTCCAAAACTTCATAATTATAGTAAGCTTTTTTATTCTCGGCAATAACTACCATAAATTTAAGCCTTTTTATCTGCCCCGTACCATCCGAGCGAAGCGAGGATTGGTGCGGGGTTTTCTGATAATACTCTCATCTCTTCCATTTTAGCAAAAATTAAGATAAAATGAAGCCAATGACCCTTCAATAAATTCAGGGTCATACTGAGTTTATCGAAGTATGATAAGAAAAGAAATTGAAAAATTGACAAAAATGGCAATAAAAGACCTTTACGGTAAGGAGATTAATGTTGAGATAGAGCGGCCCAATGAAGCCATTTTTGGCGATTACTCCACTAATATTGCCATGCTTCTCAAAAAAAATCCTCAAGAAATTGTCGACACTATCAAAACTTCCGTTTTAGAAAAAGTAGAGGTAAAAAACGGCTTTATTAATTTTTTTCTTTCCAAAGAATATTTACAAAAACAAGTTGAAGAAATTTTGATGGAAAAAGACAAATTCGGCAATTTAAAAATCGGCAAAGGTAAAAAAGTAAATATAGAATTTATATCTGCCAATCCTACAGGACCTTTGACCGTCGGTAATTCTCGCGGCGGAGTTATCGGAGATGTTTTATCTAATGTGTTGACGAAGGCTGGGTGGAAAGTAACTAGAGAATATTATTTTAACGATGCCGGAGGGCAGATTGATGTTTTGGGCCATTCTGTATTAAAAGATGATTTGGCGGAATACAAAGGTGAATATATCGACAAGTTGGCCAAAAAACTTGACGGAGGCGATCCTAGAGAAATAGGAAAGAAAGCAGCCCAGATTATCATTGAGGAAATTAAAAAAACTACCAAGAAAATGGGGATTAAGTTTGATATTTGGACTGCTGAAGGCCGCGACCTTAGAGATAAAGGAAAGGTAGAAAAAATTATAGCTTGGCTTAAAAAAAATAATCTGGCCTATGAAAAAGAAGGGGCTTTATGGTTTAAATCAACGCAGTTTGGCGATGATAAAGACAGGGTCCTTTTAAGAACTAACAAGGAACCAACTTATTTTGCCTTGGATTGCGCTTATCATAAAAATAAATTTGTTGAAAGGAAATTTGATAAAGCAATTGATATTTGGGGTGCCGATCATCACGGCGATATAGCCAGAGTAAAAGGATTTGTTAAGGCTTTGGGTTATGAGGATAAATTTGATATCTTGATCCAGCAATTTGTGAGGATTATTAAAAAAGGCAAGGAGGTCAGGATGTCCAAGAGAACGGGGATTTATGTAACAATAGATGAACTTATAGACGAAGTCGGCTTGGACGTGGCAAGGTTTTTCTTTTTAACAAAGGCCGCCGATACTCATTTGGATTTCGATTTAGATTTAGCTAAACAGCAATCAGAGAAAAACCCGGTCTATTATATTCAATATGCCAATGCAAGGATTTGCAGTATTTTGCGAAAGATTCCAAGTTCCAAATTTCAAAATTCAAACTTAAAATTATTAATTCATCCTTCAGAACTTAACTTAATTAAGCAACTAATCAGATTACCGGAAATTATTGAAGACACTGCCAAAGACTATCAAATACAGAGAATTCCTCAGTATATAATAGACTTAGCAACTATTTTCCATCAGTTCTATCGGGATTGTAAGGTTTTGGCAGAGGACAGACCTCTGCAAGAAGCTCGCTTGGCGTTGGTTTTGGCGACAAAAACCGTTTTAAAAAACACCTTAAATTTAATGGGCATTTCCGCCCCAGAAAGAATGTAAAATGGAAATCAACTTTCCTAAATTAGAAAAAAGAATACTAAACTTCTGGCAAGATAATGGGATTTTTGAAAAATCAATAATAAGGCACAAAAAAGCGCCGAACTTCGTATTTTACGAAGGGCCCCCAACAGCTAATGGTCAACCGGGAATTCACCATGTTTTAAGCCGTATTTTAAAAGATATTATATGCCGTTATAAGACAATGAAGGGTTTTAAGGTTTTACGGAAGGCCGGCTGGGACACCCATGGTTTGCCAGTTGAGTTAGAAATAGAGAAAAAACTGGGCTTAAAATCAAAAAAAGACATTGAAAAGTATGGCATTGCTAAATTCAACAAAAAATGCAAAGAATCGGTTTGGCAATACAAAAAAGATTGGGAAAAATTAACAGAAAGAATTGGTTTCTGGCTTAATATGGAAAATCCTTACATTACCTATCAGCCAGAATATATTGAAAGCGTTTGGTGGATTTTAAAGAGAATTTGGCAAAAAGGATTATTATATAAAGGTTACAAAGTGGTTCCTTATTGCGCTCGCTGTGGAACTTCATTGTCTTCCCATGAAGTTGCTTTGGGATACAAAAGAATTAAAGAGCCGGCAATTTATATAAAATTTCAAATTCTAAATCCCGAATTCAAAAATACCTCCTTTTTGGTCTGGACAACCACTCCCTGGACACTGCCAGGAAACGTGGCTATTGCTCTGAACCCAAGTTTTATTTATACCAAAGTAAAAATTGGTGAAGAATACTTAATTTTAGCCAAAGAGAGAATGGAAGCTGTCGGTCTTCAGGGGGAAATTGTTAAAGAATTTTTGGGCAAAGATTTAATAGATTTGTATTATCAACCTCTTTATCCGGTTGAATCTCAGAAAGGAGTCATAATTTATAAAACCCTTCCGGCCGATTTCGTTTCTTTAAAAGAAGGAACTGGTTTGGTTCATATTGCTCCGGCCTTTGGCGAAGAAGATATGGAGCTGATAAAAACTCAAAACTCAAAAGCCAAGTCTCGCGCCAGCGAGGCGAGGCGGGAGATGAATGCAAAGCATTCAGCGACCTTCAAAGCTCAAAACCCGTTTCAATTTCCGATATTATTAACGGTAGATGATGAGGGAAAATTTAAATTAGAGGTAGAAAAGTGGGCAGGAATGTTTGCTAAAGAAGCGGACCCGCTAATAATTGAAGATTTAAGAAAGAGAAATTTGCTTCTCAAGGAAGAATTATATGGACACGATTACCCCTTTTGCTGGAGATGCGATAGTCATCTTCTGTATTGCGCTAAAGAAAGCTGGTTTATAAATATGCAAAAAGTAAAGAAAGAACTGATTGAAAATAACCAAAAAATCAACTGGATTCCATCTCATTTAAAAGAAGGTAGGTTTGGGGAATGGCTTAGAGAAATTAAAGATTGGGCTTTTTCCAGAGAGAGATATTGGGGAACACCGCTGCCAATTTGGCAATGTAAAAAATGCCAAAATTTAGAATTTATTGGTTCTAAAGAAGATTTAATTAAGCAAAGATTTAGCAAAAATAAATATTTTATTTTAAGGCATGGAGATTCTTTAAAGAATCAAAAAGATATTGTTTCCTGTTGGCCAGAAAAATATTATTTTCCGCTCACCAAAAAAGGAGAAGAACAAATTAAAGAAATTGCTAAAAAATTAAAAAATGGAAAGGTCGCTGAGACTTCGTCTCATCTTCCACCTCGCCTCGCGAAGCGAGACTCGGTGATTGATTTAATTTTTTCTTCAGATATTCTAAGAACTAAACAAACTGCAGAAATTATTGGGAGAGAATTGGGGATAGCGCCGAAATTTGATAAAAAATTAAGAGAGGTTAATGCCGGAATTTTAAACGGCAAATCAATAAAAGAAGTCGGAAAATTTTGGGACAAGGAAGGAAAACTTCCTCCTTTGGAATACTATTCAAAAAGGTTTCAACTTACTCCGCCAAAGGGAGAAAATTATATTGATATAGAAAAAAGGCTACTTTCTTTTATAAAAGGAATTGATAAAAAGTTCCAAGGGAAAAATATTTTAATTGTCGGTCATTGTCGTCCTTTTACCCTACTTGAAAAAGTAATCTATGGTTACGATTTTAAAAAATTTGTAAATATTATTCGTGAAAAAAAAGAAATAAAAACTGGAGAATTGAAAGAATTAAATTTTAAAAATTTGCCATATAACAAAAAAATGGAATTGGATTTTCACCGACCATATGTTGATGAAATAAAATTTTACTGCAAAAAGTGCGAAAATTTAATGGAAAGGGTGCCAGAAGTAATTGATTGCTGGTTTGATTCGGGGAGTATGCCTTTTGCTCAATATCATTATCCTTTTGAAAACAAAAATCTGATAGACCAAAAAATTCAATTTCCTGCCGACTATATTTCCGAAGCCATTGACCAAACTCGAGGTTGGTTTTACACCCTTTTAGCAATTTCAACCTTGCTGGATTTTGAAACGCCTTACAAAAATGTTATTTCTTCGGGTCATGTCTTAGATGAAAAAGGAGAAAAGATGTCCAAATCAAAAGGAAACATGGTTAATCCTTGGGAGATAGTTGAGAAATATGGAGTCGATGCTACGAGGTGGTATTTCTACACCGTAAATCAACCCGGTGATTCAAAATTATTTTCCGAAAAGGACGTGGAAGGGGCGTTAAAGAAATTCATTCTTACCCTTTGGAATTGTTATCTTTTTTGGGAAACATACGGAGAAAAACTCAAAAGCCGAGTCTCACGCCAGCGAGGCGAGGCGGGAGATGAATGCAAAGCATTCAGCGACCCTCAAAGTTCAAAGTTTAAAATTAAAAATATATTAGACAGATGGATTATTTCAAGATTGAACGGTTTAATTCGAGCAGTGACTGAAAATTTAGATAAATACGACGTTACTGGAGCGGCTCGTTTGATTGAAAAATTTATTATTGATGATTTTTCTCTATGGTATATCCGAAGGTCAAGGAAAAGATTTCAAAGGCCAGAAACTGAAAAAGAATTAAAAGAGGCCTCGCAAATTTTAAGCTTCGTTCTTTTAACCTTAAGTAAATTAACCGCTCCTTTTATTCCTTTTTTAAGCGATTATATCTATCAAAATCTTAAATCTGAAATCTCCAACCTTAAATCTGTCCACTTGGAAGGTTGGCCAATGTTAAATAAAAAATTAATTGATAAAAAACTGGAAAAGAAAATGGAAACGGTAAGAGGAATTGTAGCGTCGGCTTTAGCAGAAAGGGCAAAGGCAAAAATTAAAGTTCGCCAACCGTTAAGCGAATTAAGAATTAAGAATTATGAATTAAGAAAAGAGAAAGAATTATTAGATTTAATAAAGGAAGAGGTTAATGTAAAAGAGATTACTTTTGGTAAAGTCCTTAAATTAGAGAAGAAAATCACCCCCCAATTAAAAGAAGAGGGGATGGTCAGGGAAATTATAAGAAACATTCAGGAGATGCGAAAGACGGCTTCTTTTAAGGCAAAAGATAAAATTTTGGTACATTTTTTAGGGACAGCCGAGATTAACAAAGTTTTAGAAAAGAATAAAGAGCTTGTTTTAAGAGAGGCAAACATTAAAGATTTGTTGCTTAAAAAGGAAAAAGAAATTTTTGCTGTAAAAAAGGAAATCTTGGTCGACCAGCAAAAACTGTGGTTAGGAATTAAAAAAAATTAAAAATATGATTTCACCTGAAAAAAAGGCAGAAAATGAAAAAAGAGAGCCGCTTTTAGGAGGAGAAGCTGCTCTATCAAGATTAAAAGAAAATTTAATAAAAACATCTCCCCAAAAAGAAGAAAGAAAAGATACCTCGCCATTTAAAGGAAGGCCATATTTCCCCACAAAAGAATACGACATCTGGTTAGAGAGCGCGGAAGCCTTTAAGGCTACTGGTTTATCAAAAAAGGAAAGGTTAAAATTCGGTCACTACATATCGAATCCAGAATTGGTTGGCAAATTTTTTGAAAAAGCTAAAAGAGAGCCCGAAAATATAAATGATGAATTAGAACTAGGAAAATGGGGAAAATTCAGAAAGCTCAGAGAACTTAGTTCAGAAGATAGAAAGAAAGTAAAAAAGATATATAAAGGGTATATGAAGGATTCTTTAGGAAACAAATTTTAAATGTTTGTTCATTATAGAACTAAAGGATTAATCTTTAAGAAAGAAGATAGGGGGGAGGCCAATCAATTATTCACGATTTATACTAAGGATTTTGGCAAACTTGAAATTTTAGGAAAGGCGATTAGAAAAACTTCTTCAAAACTGAGGTCAGGCGCGGATATTTTTTATTTATCAGAAATTGAATTTATTCAGGGCAAAGCTCACAAAACTCTGACCGACGCAATTTTAATTGAGAAATTTAAAAACTTAAGAAAGGATTTAAAAAGCTTACAAATCGCCTATAAAATTTCAGAAGTTTTAGATAGTTTAGTACGAGGCCAAGAGCCCGATGAAAAAATCTGGCAACTCTTAAATGAAGTTTTTCAAAAATTAAATAATTTAAAATTAGAAACCATCTATTACTATTTTTTGTGGAATCTCCTTTCCATTTTGGGTTATCAATTAGAACTTTATCATTGTGGATTCTGCCAAAAAAAATTATTGCCGGAAAAGTTATATTTTAATCCAAAAGAAGGCGGGATAATTTGCCAAAATTGTTATAAAAAATTAAAATCAGGTAAAGAGATAAATTCGGAAAGCGTAAAAATTTTAAGAATTATTCTTGAGAAAAACTGGCCAACCCTTTCAAGATTAAAATTTGAAAAAAACTATTTTAAACCATTAAAAATGATTTCAACTAATTACCTTTCTTTCATTTTAAATTCGTATATTAGTAATAATTAGTAGAGTAAATATATGAGAAGAAAATTTATCACTATCTTAATTATTTCAGCGGCTGTTTTGGGAGTTTTAGGTTATTGGAATTGGCAGAAAAATATCTATTCAAAGGAGGTTTTGAAATTGGAGATTTTAGGGCCGGAGACGGTCGATTTGGCTGAAGAATTTGAATATATTGTCAAATATAAAAATAATGGGAGTTTGCGCCTTGAAGAACCACGACTAATTTTTGAATATCCAAAAAATGCGATCGTGCCAGAAAATAAGCCATTATGGCAAGAAACGAATTTAGAAGATATTTATCCGGGAGAGGAGAAAACCATTATTTTTAAAACCAGATTATTAGGCAAAGAAGGAGAGAGATTGACCGCCAAAGCTAATTTGAGTTACCGACCGAAAAATTTAAAAGCTCGTTATGAATTATCAACTACCTTTACCACCACCATAACTCCCCTTCCCATTACTTTTGAATTTGATTTGCCAACCAAGATTGAATCTGGAAAAAATTTCTTATTCAGAATAAATTATTTTTCAAATATGGATTATCTATTAACTGACTTAAGGATTCAAGCGGAATATCCTTTAGGTTTTGAATTTATTGAATCCACTCCAAAATCTATTGAGAAAAATGAGTGGGAAATTCCAATTTTGAATAAATCTCAAGGAGGGAGAATTGAAATTTCTGGCCGTCTTTCTGGAGAAATTGGGGAAGCAAAAGTTTTTAGAGCCAAATTCGGCGCCTGGCAAGAAGGAGAGTTTATTTTATTAAAAGAAATCACAAAGGGGTTAGAGATTATAAAACCCTCAATTTATCTCAGACAGGAAATTAATGGAAATCCTCAATATGTCTCCTTGCCCGGCGATTGGCTTCACTATGAGATTTATTTTAAAAATATTGGCGATGATGCTTTAAATAATCTCTTTACTATCTGCAAACTTGAAGGAGAAGCATTTGATTTTCAGACGATAAAATCTGATTTGGGTTCTTGCCAGCCGGGAGACGATTCAGTTATTTTTGATTGGAACAGGATTTCAAAACTTCAATATTTAGCGCCAATGGAACAAGGAAAAATCGACTTCTGGATAAAATTAAAAGACGATTTAGGAATGGTAAAAGAGCCGGTTTTAAGAAATAAGGTTTTTATTGGCCAGGTCAAGGAGGAATTTGTGACCAAGATTAGTTCAAAGTTAGAGATAGTTCAAAAAGGATATTTCCAAGACGAGGTTTTTGGAAATTCTGGCCCCATTCCGCCCAAGGTTGGAGAAACCACTAATTACACTATAATTTGGCAGGTGAAAAATTATTATTCAGCTGTTAAAGACGCTAAGGTGAAAGCGATCCTGCCCCAGGGAGTGGAATTGACTGGGAAAATTTTTCCTGAAGAAGAAAGTTCAAAGTTTGCATTTGATTCAGAGTCAAGAGAAATTGTCTGGTTAATCGGAGATCTAGAAGTGGGAAAAGGCATTTTAACTTCTGCTCCAAACATTGCCTTCCAAATTGCCCTTACTCCTAAGGAAGCTGACAGATGGCAAACCTCTCTAATTATGGATGAAGCAAAAATAACCGCTGAAGACGGTTGGACTGGTAGGGCTTTGGAAGCTATTTCTAAAAGCATTAATACAACCTTGCCCGATGATGAAACTATAACCGAAGAAATGGGCGTAGTTCACTAATGAAAAATAAAAATTAGAAATGCAAAACTTAATGGAAAAAATTATATCTTTATCTAAAAGGCGGGGATTTGTTTTTCCCTCTTCGGAGATTTATGGCGGCTTTGGGTCTTGTTATGATTTCGGGCCATTGGGAGTTGAAATGAAAAATAATATTAAAAAGGCCTGGTGGGATGAGATGACGAGAGACCAGGAGAATATTGTTGGATTAGATGCTGCAATTTTGATGTCGCCGAAAATTTGGCAAGCTTCGGGGCATTTAACAGCTGGCTTTGCCGATTTATTGATTGAATGTAAATCCTGTCACAAGAGATTTCGGGTCGATGAAGTAAAAATTAAAAAATGTCCGGAATGTGGCGGTGAATTAATTGAACCAAGAAAGTTTAATTTAATGATGAAAACCTTTATTGGGCCAGTGGAAGATGAAGCGGCAGTTACTTATTTAAGGGCCGAGACCTGCCAGGGGATTTATATGAATTTTGAAAACGTTTTGAATTCAATGAGGTTGAAGGTTCCTTTTGGCATTGCCCAAATTGGTAAGGCCTTTAGAAATGAAATTACTCCAAAAGATTTCATTTACCGAACAAGAGAATTTGAACAGATGGAGCTTCAATGGTTTTGCCATCCAAAAGAGGCCGATAAATATTTTGATTATTGGAAAAAAGAAAGAATAGATTGGTATCTAAATTTAGGAATCAAAAAAGAAAATTTAAGAACAACAGAGGTTCCAGAAAAGGAGCGTGCTCATTATGCCAAAAGACAAATTGATATTGAATATAAGTTTCCTTTTGGTTGGAAAGAAATAGAGGGAGTTCATAATCGGGGGGACTGGGATTTATCTAATCACTCAAAATATTCTGGCAAAGATTTAAGATACGTCGATGAGCTTCGCTCATCTTCACCTTCGCTACGCTCGGTTTTTGAAGAGGAAACTAAAGAGAGGTACTATCCGCATATTATTGAGACCTCGGTGGGGGTTGAAAGGTCATTATTTGCTTTTTTATGTGATGCTTATCAGGAAATTTCTGGAGGTAGAACAGAGACAACAGAATCAAAAAAAGAAATAGAAGTTTTACTAAAATTAGATAAAAAAATCGCCCCAATAAAAGTGGCAGTTTTGCCTTTGGTTAAAAACAAACCGGAATTAGTCAAAAAAGCTAAAGATGTTTATCAACTTTTAAAAACTCATTTTACTTGTCAATATGATGAACTTGGTTCAATTGGAAGAAGATATCGTCGGCAAGATGAAATCGGCACACCCTATGCAATTACGGTTGATTTCGATACCTTAAAAGAAGATGACGTTACTATTCGCGACCGCGACACAATGAAACAAGAAAGGGTAAAAATTCCAGACCTCGTCAAGGTTATAAAAGAAAAATTAAATGTATAAAAAAATCATTCTCAAAAATGGTTTAAGGATCGTTACCGTTCCTCAAAAAAATTCTCAGGCGGTAACGGTTTTAGTATTGGTTGGGACCGGCTCAAAATATGAAAAGAAAGAGACGAGTGGTATTTCTCATTTTGCTGAACATATGTTTTTCAAGGGGACAAAAAGGAGACCGTCTTTAAAGGCGGTTTCTGAAACCTTAGATAAAATTGGCGGAATTTATAATGCCTTCACCTCAGAAGAATATACGGGATATTTTGCCAAAGTTGAATCCTCCCATTTTGGTCTGGCTTTAGATTGGGTTTCCGATATTTTTTTAAATTCTACTTTACCAGAAAAGGAAATTGAAAAAGAGAGGGGAGTGATTACTGAAGAAATTAATATGTATTATGATGACCCGATGAGCCATGTTCAAATTCTGTGGCCAAGGTTATTATACGGTGACCAACCGGCTGGTTGGCCGGTTGCCGGTACAAAAGAAAGCGTAGTTAAAATCCAGCGGCAAGATTTAATCGATTATTTAAAAAACCAATACACTGCTTCAAACACCCTAATTTGTTTAGCCGGAAAGTTTGAAGAGAAATTGGCAATTGAAAAAGTTAAAAAATATTTTTCAAAAATCGCAATAAAAAAACCGAGAAAAAAATCAGAAGTTATTGAAAAACAATCAAAACCAAATTTAATTTTACACACCAAAGAAACTGAGCAAGCTCATCTTTGTTTGGGCGTTAGGGGATACAACCTTTTTCATCCTCAAAGATATGCTTTAGAGATCTTAGGAGTAATTTTGGGAGGAATGTTTAGCTCCCGACTATCTTTGATTTTTAGAGATAAACTGGGAATTGCCTATTATATTACTGCTGCTGCTGAAATTAATCCCGACACTGGTTTTTTAGTCGCTAGCGCTGGGGTAGATAATAAAAATGTGGAAAAAGCGATTCCAACTATTTTAAAAGAGTATAAAAATATTTCTCAAAACAAAGTTCCGGAAGATGAATTTAAAAAAGCCAAAGATTACACCAAGGGGAAAATGGCTTTATTTTTGGAAGCCTCTGATGCCCAGGCCTCTTTTTACGGACTTCAAGAAATTTTAAAAAAAGAAATTTTAACCCCTAAGGAGGTTTATAAACAAATTGATAAAATTACCCAAGATGATATTCTGAAAGTAGCTAAAGATATTTTTAGACCAGAAAAACTAAATTTAGCTTTAATCGGTCCGTTTAAAGATAAAGATAAAGATAAATTTCAGAAGTTATTAAAGATTTAATCAGCGTAAATCAGCCCAAATCGGCATCAATCAGCGTTAAACCACGAAGAACGCTGATAACAGCTGATTTATACTGATATTGAGCAATGAATAATGAAAATTTATTAGATATTAGCTGGGGAACAATTTTAAAAATTGGAATTGCTTTTTTAGTTTTTTATATTCTTTATTTAATTAGAGATATTTTAATTTGGCTGATTTTTGCTTTAATCATTTCTATTTTATTTAATTCGCCAATTGATTTTCTACAAAAAAGAAAAGTTCCGCGGATAATAGCCACTCTTTTTATCTATATCACTATTTTTGGAATTTTAGGTTTCTTAATTTATTTTTCAGCGTCTCCTTTCGTTTCGGAAATTCAAAAATTTAGCCAGTTTTTTTCTCAATATTTCGAAAAATTATCGCCGCCATTAAGGGGTTTAGGAATTGAAGCTTTTGAGAGTTTTGAAATTTTCACTAAAAGCTTTCAGGAATGGTTAGTAAGGGCCTCTGCCAGCATTTTTTCAGCTATTTCAACTATTTTTGGAGGAATTTTTTCCACCTTAACCATTTTTACTCTCGCCCTATTCCTTTCTTTAGAGGAGGGGGGCGCGGAAAAAACAATTAATATTTTTATCTCAAAAGAACATCAGGTCTATATTTTAAATCTTTGGAAGTCCTGTCAGCAAAAAGTCGCCGGCTGGTTCGGAACAAGAATTTTAGCTTGTATTTTTATCGGACTTTGTACATATTTGGCCCTTTACCTTTTTAAAATTGATTATCCCTTTGCTTTAGCCGTTTTTTCCGGGATAACCAATATTATCCCGATTGTCGGTCCTATAATAGCCGGACTTATAATGGCTATTTTGGCCGCTTTTGATTCTTTGACTAAAGCTTTTCTCATTTTAGTTGTCTTTACCTTAATTCAGCAAATAGAAGGAAACATTTTGACTCCAATTTTAACCAAAAAATTTATCGGCCTTCCGCCAGTTTTAGTTTTGGTTTCTTTAATGATTGGCGGAAAGCTCTGGGGAATTTTGGGAGCAATTTTAGCCATTCCTTTAGCCGGCATTATTTACGAATTTCTGAGAGATTTCCTAAGAAAGAGGCAAGAGAAAATAACCGAACCAACTCATAAAAAAACCATTGTTTGGTAAAAATAATGAGCATTCTCTATATTATTGGAACCCCTATCGGTAATTTAGAAGATATAACCAGAAGAGCCCTCCGTATTTTATCGGAGGTCGATTTAATTTTGTGTGAGGATACCAGAGTAACGAAAAAATTATTAAATTATTATCAAATTAAAACGCCGACTTTGAGTTATCACCAACATTCAAGGTTACAAAAAGTTGATTATATTATTAATCTTCTAAAAGAGGGTAAATATTTGGCTTTGGTTTCTGACGCCGGCACTCCTGGGATTTCTGATCCCGGCAATTTATTAATTAATGGAGCAATCAAACAACTCGGCGATAAAGTAAAAATTATACCAATTCCTGGAACATCAGCGGTAACCGCTGCAGCCAGTATTTTCGGATCTTCAATGGATAAATTTTTATTTTTAGGATTTCCTCCAGCAAAAAGAAAAAGAAAAAAATTTTTTGAAGAAATAATAAACTCAAAATATCCAGTAATCTTTTATGAATCCCCTTATAGAATATTCAAAACCCTAGACGAATTAGGGATTATAAATAAAGAATTAAGAATTGTCGTTTGTCGAGAATTAACCAAGAAATTTGAAACAGTTTATCGGGGGACCATTGAAAAAGTAATTGAGGAATTAAAAAATGATACAATAAAAGGAGAATTCGTAGTTATCGTCGAAAAAGGTTGAAGGGATAAATCTCTTCAACATCTTCACTTTAGTCTTGTTAAAGCTCGATCAATGAAAAATAAATTTTACCTTGCAACCAGCATTGCTTATACTAATGCTTTACCGCATTTGGGTTTTGCCTTAGAGCTTGTTCAAGCTGATGTTATTACGCGATACCATCAACTTTTTGGCGAAGATGTTTTCTTTTTAACCGGAACCGATGAACACGGCCAGAAAGTTGTAAAAGCGGCCGAGAAAGACGGAAAAGAACCAAAAGAATTTACCGATGCGGTTTCGGCTAAATTTAAATCATTAACAAGGTTTTTAAATTTATCAAATAACGACTTTATTAGAACGACCGATGAGAAGAGACACTGGCCAAAAGTAAAAGAGATTTGGTTAAAACTTAAAGAAAATGGCGATATTTACAAAAAGAAATACAAAGGGCTTTATTGTGTTGGGTGTGAAGCATTTATTACCAAAAAAGATTTAGTTGGAGAAAATTGTAAAATTCATCAAAAAGAACCAGAAATAGTAGAAGAAGAAAATTATTTTTTTAAGCTTTCTAAATATTCAAAAGAAATTGGGGAAATTTTAGAAAAAGACAAAGTCAAAATAATTCCTAAGGCAAGAAAAAATGAAATGTTAAACTTTATTGGGCAGGGATTAGAAGACATTAGTTTTTCAAGGCCAAGAAAAGATTTAAAATGGGGGATACCCGTACCAGATGATAATTCCCATACCATCTATGTTTGGGCAGATGCTCTTATAAATTATCTTTCAGCTTTAGATTATCCTGAAGGTGTTAATTTTAAAAAATACTGGCCGCCAGACATTCATTTTTTAGGTAAAGATATTTTACGTTTTCACGCCACAATTTGGCTGGGGGTGCTTTTATCTTTAAAATTGCCTTTGCCTAAAAACATTTTTGTCCACGGTTTCATAACCTCAAATGGTCAGAAAATGTCAAAAAGTTTAGGAAATGTTATTGACCCATTTGAATTAGTGAAAAAATATGGGACTGATGCCGTCAGGTATTTTCTTTTGCGAGAAATTCCACCGACCGAAGACGGCGATTTCACTTACGAGAAATTTAAACAAAGATATAATTCTGATTTAGCCAGTGGCTTAGGGAATTTAGTGGCAAGAGTATTAGTTATGGCTAAAAATTCGAAATTCGAAATCCGAAATCCGAAACAAACCCAAAATTCTAAATTTCAAACAGTTATAAATAAAGCTCAAAAAAAATGGGGGAAAACCTTAGAGGAATTTAAGTTTAATGAGACCTTAATTACGGTTTGGGACTTGATTAGTTTTTGTGATAGATATATTGAAAAAGAACGGCCCTGGGAAAAATCTGCTAAACAACAATTAACAATTAACAATTTACTATTGGTTATTAATAATATTGCTCAATTATTAAAACCATTTTTGCCAGAAACTTCGGAAAAGATTTTCAGTCAATTAAAAACTAAAGAAAGTAAACTCTTATTTCCTCGTTTGAATTAAGATGATTACAGCTATAATAATTATTCTTGGATTGATAATTTTTGAGATAGTTAGTTCCGTCGATAATGCCATTATTAATGCTCATATTTTAAAAACAATGAGTGTTAAGTGGCAGAAGATTTTTCTCTTTTGGGGAATATTAACAGCCGTTTTGATTATCCGCGGACTCCTCCCTCTAATAGTTGTTTGGCTGTCAGTGCCCGAAATGGGATTTTTAGGGGCATTTCATGCGGCTATTGAAGGTTCGCCAAAATTTGCCCAACTTCTCGAAGAAAGAAAGGGAATAATTATGATTGGTGCCGGAGTTTTTCTTTTGCTTTTATATTTGCACTGGTTATTTCTGGAAGAAAAAGATCCTTATTTTGTTCCTGATAAATTAATGAAGCCCCAACACGGAGTCTGGTTTTTCGCCTTTACTGCCATTCTCTTAGTAATCCTTTTATTTCTGGCACGTCACTCTTTTTATCTGATGTTAGCTGCTGCTATTGGCAATGCTGTATTTTTTATTATGTATGGTTTTAGAGAGCAGGCAGCGAAGCAAGAGGAAACACTGCAAGGACAGAGCAGTAATTTAACCGATTTTTCAAAATTAATGTATCTGGAAGTTTTAGACGCTTCTTTTAGTTTTGATGGAGTATTAGGAGCTTTTGCTTTTACAACAAGTATCCCCTTAATCTTTTTGGGAAACGGTATCGGAACTTTAGTGGTCAGACAGCTAACTATTAAAGGAATTGAAAAAGTTTCTCAATATAAATGGTTGAAAAATGGGGCAATGACTTCAATTGGAATTTTGGGTTTTTTTATGATTTTAAAAAGTTTTGGTATTCATATTCCTGAATACCTCCCGACCTTAACAACCGTTGGACTTGTTGGTCTGACATTTTGGAGTTCCCATAAATTACTAAAGAAAAACGGATTACTATTGGAAACAAAATAGTAAAATTGGCATTTATGTTAATTGATACTCATGCCCATGTAAACCCCGAAGGAGAAAACTTCGTTTTCCCTACGGGGCAGGTTTTAACACTTTTATGTTGATAGACACTCATGCACATATAAATTTCAACGTTTATAAGTCAGATGCCGACGAAGTAATTCGTCGGTCTTTAGATAATAATATTTGGGTGATAAACATTGGTACTAATTATGAGACGAGTAAAAGGACAGTAGAGATTGCTCAAAAATATCCTCAGGGGGTCTTTGCCGCTATTGGCTTACATCCTATTCATTTGGAAACTGGTTTAGTGAAAATAAAAAATGATACAGAAGAAATTGAAGTAAGAGCAAGAGAGGAAGAATTTGATTATGAAAAATATAAAGACCTCGCCAAGTCTAAGGGGGTGGTTGCGATTGGCGAAATTGGCTTGGATTACTACTGGAAACCAAAAACCACCAAAAAGAAAGAACTTTTTAAGCAAAAACAAAAAGAATTACTTTTAAAACAATTAGAATTAGCAAAAGAATTAAATTTGCCGGTAATTTTCCACTGCCGTGCCGCTCACGATGATTTAATAGATATTCTTAATTCTCAATTCTTAATTCATAATTCTACTAAATTAGATGGGGTGGTACATTGTTTTACCGGAACTCAAGAGCAGGCTAAGAAATATTTAGATATGGGATTTTTCCTTGGATTTAATGGAATAATATTCAAGTTAGATTTAGACGAGATAATAAAAAATACTCCTTTAGAGAAAATTTTAATTGAAACTGATTGTCCGTATTTGACACCTCCTATCAGCGTAAATCAGCGTAGCTATCAGCGTAAATCAGCTTCTACAATAAGAAACGAGCCCATTTTTGTGAAATACGTCGTTGAGAAAATTGCCAAAATAAAAAATTTAAGCTATGACGAAATAACAAAAATCAGTACCGAAAATGCTAAAAAATTATTTAAAATCTAAATAAATTTTTAAAAATCGGCGTTGAAGAGGCCGGTTTTTTGTGATAAAGTGAGAAATACTTATGGGAAATTACAACCCTCAAAAAATTGAAAGGAAATGGCAGAAGCTTTGGCAGACATATAGGACTTTTAAGGCAAGAGATGCTTCAGAAAAAAGGAAATTTTATTGTTTGGACATGTTTCCATACCCTTCAGCTGCAGGGTTGCATGTCGGTCATTTGAGAGGTTACACTTTTTCTGATGTCATCGCTAAAAAAAGACTAATGGAAGGATACAACGTTTTGCACCCTATGGGCTGGGATGCTTTTGGTTTACCAGCGGAAAATTTTGCCTTAAAAACCGGTATTCATCCTGCCATTTCAATAAAAAAAGCAATTAAAAATATAAAGCGACAATTAATTTTGGCTGGTTTCGGTTATGATTGGCAAAGAGAAATTATAACTTGTGAGCCGGATTATTATAAATGGACTCAATGGATGTTTTTGAAACTTTATAAAGCCGGTTTGTGCTATAAAAAAGAGGCGCCGGTAAATTTTTGTCCTTCTTGTAAAACAGTTTTAGCCAGAGAACAAGTTATTAACGGGAAGTGCGAAAGGTGCGATTCTTCAGTCGAAAAAAGACACCTGGAACAGTGGTTTTTTAAGATTACTGATTATGCTGATAGATTATTGAACGATTTAAATGAAATTGATTGGCCGGAAAGAATTAAAATTATGCAGAGAAATTGGATTGGAAAATCAGAAGGCGTCACAATTAGGTTCCAGATTCCAGATTTCAAATATCAGATAGACGTTTTTACAACCAGAGCTGATACCTTATTCGGCTGTACTTATATAGTTTTAGCTCCAGAACATCCAGTTATAGAAAATCTAAAATCTAAAATCTTAAATCTTAAATCTGTAGAAAAGTATATTGCGGAGGCAAAAAAGAAAACCGAGATTGAGAGATTGGCCGAAGATAAAGAAAAAACAGGGATAGAGTTAAAGGGAATTAAGGCAATTAACCCGGTTAATAATCGGGAGGTGCCGATTTTTATAGCTGATTATGTTTTATTAGAATATGGAACAGGAGCCATTATGGCTGTTCCTGCCCACGATCAAAGAGATTTCATTTTTGCTAAAAAATATAATTTACCCATTATTGAAGTAATAAAACCAGAAAGCGGTAAATCTCCTCTGCCCGAAATAGCTTTTTTAGAAGATGGAATTCTCACTAATTCTGGCCCATTTTCCGAATTAAATTCAGCCAGAGCCAGAGAAGAAATAACAAAATATTTAAAAAAAAGAAATTTAGGGGGAAAGGTAGTTTATTACAAACTTAGAGATTGGTTAATTTCCAGACAAAGATATTGGGGAGTACCAATACCTATAATTTATTGTCCAAAATGCGGTCAAATTCCGGTTTTAGAGAAGGACCTGCCGGTTCTTTTACCAAAAATTAAAGATTTTAGGCCAACTGGAGAGGGGAAATCTCCTTTGGCAAAGGTAAAAAAATTTGTCCAAACAAAATGTCCAAATTGCGGTTCCTTATCAAGCAGAGAAACTGACACCATGGATACCTTTGTTTGCTCTTCTTGGTATTTCTTAAGATATACTGACCCCAAAAATAAAAAAGAACCCTTTAAGGGGTCCAAAATTAAAAAATGGCTGCCAGTTGATTTATACATTGGAGGAGCCGAGCACGCAGTAATGCATCTTTTATACGTCAGATTTTTTGCCAAAGTTTTAAAGAACTTAGGATTTGTTGAGTTTTCTGAACCATTTATTAAGCTTTTTAATCAGGGAATAGTTTATCGCCACGGAGCTAAGATGTCTAAATCAAAAGGCAATGTGGTGAATCCTGATTATATTTTTGAAAAATTTGGGGCAGATACTGCACGACTTTATGAATTATTTATGGGTCCGGCCGAGCAGGCCACCGAGTGGTCGGATAAGGGAGTTGTTGGGTGTTTTAGATTTTTGAATAAAACCTGGGATTTGCAAAAAAAGTTAAAAACAAATATTAAAAATGAAAAAATAGAAAAGTTAATTCAAAAAACCATTAAAAAAGTCAGCGAAGATATTGAGAATTTTCGGTTTAATACGACTGTTTCAGCTTTGATGGTTTTGGTTAACGAAATGGAAGTAATCCCTCCCACTATTACTCAGTATAAAACTTTGTTAAAATTATTAGCACCAATGGCTCCTCATATTTCAGAAGAACTTTGGCAGCGTTTAAATAATGTCCGTGTAAATCCGCGTAGTCATCAGCGTAAATTTACTTCCATTTTCAAAGAAAAATGGCCGAGGTATGATGAAAGATTGATTAAAGAAGATAAATTTACGTTAGTTATTCAAATTAATGGAAAGGTTAGAGATAAAATAGAACTTGAAGCCGATATCTCAGAAGAAGAGGCCAAAACACTTGTCTTGTCGCGCGAAAAGGTGCAAAAATGGATAGGGGAAAATAAAATTAAGAAAGTAATATTCGTTCCTGGAAAATTAATTAACTTCGTCATATAGCATGAAGCACACAGCATAAAACAATTTTGTTTTATGCTTAAGGTTTCATGTTCCATGAAAAATGTGCGGTATCGTCGGTTATATCTCAAAAAAAGAAAATCCGAACACTCTTAAGTTAGGATTGGAAGCTCTAAAAAGATTAGAATATCGTGGTTATGATTCCGCTGGTTTAGCTTTTTGGGACAAAAATAAAAAAGAAATTATTTGTCAGAAAGCAATAGGGAAAATTATTAATCTGGAAAAAAAGGTGGATAATAATTATACTTCTGTTTTTGCTAATCCCATTATTTTACATACTCGTTGGGCGACTCATGGGGGAGTAACTGAAGATAATGCTCATCCCCATTTTGATTGTCAAAAAAATATCTATTTAGTCCATAATGGCATTATTGAAAACTATCTTGAGCTGAAAAAAGAACTACTTAAAGAAGGGCATAAATTTTCTTCAGACACTGATACCGAAGTAGTAGTTCACCTTATTGAGAAATTTTTTCAGGGAAACTTAGAAGAAGCTGTTAGAAAAACTTTAACCCATCTTAAGGGAACTTATGGGTTAGTTGTAATATCTAAGAAAGACCCGAATAAAATTGTCGCCGCTAAATTAGGCAGTCCCTTACTTTTGGGTTTGGGAGAAAATGAATTTTTGATTGCCTCTGACCCCGCTGCCGTTATTGCTCATACTAAAAAAGTCATTTATCTTGACGACGGAGAAATAATTACTATTACGCCGGATAATTTTTTTATTATTAAAGAAAAACAGCCAGAGGAAATAGAATGGGAGTTAGAAGAGGCTCAAAAAGGCGAATATCCACACTTTATGTTAAAAGAAATAATGGAAGAGCCAGAAGCGATTGAAAATGCCATCAGGGGCAGATTATTAGAGGAAGAAGGGGTGGTAAAATTGGGCAGTTTAGACAGTATATCAGAGAGATTAAGAAGAATTAACCGTTTAGTATTGGTTGCTTGTGGGACAGCAGGTTACGCCACTCAAGTTGGCAGATATATGCTTGAAGAATATGCCGGTATTCCTGCTGAAGTAGATTTAGGGTCTGAATTTCGTTGTCGAAAATCAATCTTAAGTAAAGATACTGCGGTAGTTTTTGTTTCCCAATCTGGAGAAACAGCCGATACGTTAGCCTCTTTAAAGGAAGCCAAAAAGAAAGGAAATTTAACAATCGGCATTACTAATGTTGTAGGGTCAACTCAAGCCAGAGAGACCGATGCCGGTTTTTACACCTATTCGGGACCAGAAATTGCCGTTGCGTCTACTAAGGCATTTCTTGGTCAATTAACCTCTTTGGCATTATTAACAGTATATTTAGGGAGGCAAAGAGAAATGTCTTTAATAACCGGAAAAAGAATTATTTCTGAACTAAAAAAATTACCGAATTTAGCTCGAGAGATTTTAAAACAGGCTTCCCAAATAAAGGAAATAGCTGAAAAATACAAAGTTTTTCAAAACTTCTGGTTTATCGGCAGGAAATATAACTACCCAGTTGCTCTGGAAGGGGCGTTAAAATTAAAAGAAATCTCTTATTTACACGCCGAAGGAGTCGGGGGAGGTGAATTAAAACACGGTCCTATTGCTTTGGTTGATGAAAACTTTCCAACCATTGCGATTTCCCCTTCGGATTCTGTTTACGAAAAAATGGTTTCTAATATCCAAGAAATCAAAGCCAGGGGCGGACCAATTTTAGCTATTGCCACTGAAGGAAATGAAGAGATTAAAGAGATTGTTGATGATGTAGTTTATATTCCCAAAACTTTAGAAATACTAACTCCGATTCTATCGGTGATTCCCCTGCATCTTTTTGCTTATTATATAGCTTGTGAACTTGGCAGAGACGTAGATAAGCCAAGAAACCTGGCAAAAAGTGTAACAGTAGAGTAAAATATCTTATATATGGAAGATATCTTTCAAAATAATCCCAATAAAAAATTAATTTTGCTTGGAAATGAAGCCATTGTTAGGGGTGCCCTAGAAGCAGGCGTTAATTTTGTTTCTACTTATCCTGGGACGCCGGCTTCGGAAATTGGCAACCTCTTTTTTGAAATTTCTCAAAAAAAGAAATGGTCAGGTTATTTTGAATTTTCCACTAATGAGAAGGTCGCCCTGGAAGCTGGTATTGGAGCTTCCTTCTCTGGTTTAAAAACCTTGGTGGCAATGAAAAACTTCGGTTTGAATGTTTGTCTTGATGCTTTATTTCCTTTTGTTTACACGGGCGTAAAAGGGCCAGCCGTTATTATCGTTGCTGACGACCCTTCCTGCCACAGTTCAGCCCAATCAGAAGAAAACTCCCGCTTTATAGCCGAGGCAGCTAACATTCCGGTTTTGGAACCTTCCGACCCCCAGGAATGCAAAGATTTTGTAAAATTAGGTTTTCAGCTTTCCGAAAAATATAAAATCCCAATAATTATCAGAACAACCACAAGGGTGGCTCATCAAAAAATGCCCGTAATTTTAGGAAAAATCCAAAACCAGAATTCCAAAATCCAAAAAGGAAAGTTTATCAAGGATGTAAAAAGGTTTGTTACTTTGCCGCCAAGAGTATTAGAAATGAAAAAGGAACTTTTGGAAAAAATTGAGAAAATAAAAATATTTTCTGAGCAGAGTAAAATAAATTTTGTTCACAATTCCAAACTATTAACTCGTAATTCAAAGTTAGGAATTATCACTTCAGGAGTCGGTTATTTATATGTAATTGAAGCCCTACAGGAATTAAATTTATCTATACCGGTTTTAAAACTGGGATTTTTCTATCCTCTGCCAAAAGAAAAAATTAAAAACTTTATTAGCCGAGCCTCTCGTCAGAGAGGCGAGGCGAGAGATGAGAGCCCTGCTCTCAGCGATCAAAATTTGAAAAAAGTTTTGATAGTTGAGGAATTAGAGCCTTATTTAGAAAAAGAAGTTACAAGAATTGCAAAAGAGGTGAATTGTAAATTAGAAATTTTTGGGAAAAACCTGATTTCTGAAGTTGGCGAACTTAAACCTGAAATTGTTACTTCTGCTATCGCAAAATTCACCAATAAAAAATACAAATTACAAATTAGAAATTTAAAATTTAAAATTCCGAAAAGATTGCCTCGGTTGTGTCCCGGTTGTCCTTATTGGTTGGTTATTTCCGCTATAAAAAAAGCAACCGAAGGAAAAGAAGTGATTTTTGGAGGAGAAATCGGTTGCTATATGTTATTTGGCACTCCAGCAGTTAATTTGCAGGATTATTTATCTTGTATGGGTTCTTCGGTGGGAATTGCTCACGGAATTAAAAAAGCCACTGGTCAAAAAATAATCTCTTTTATTGGCGATTCGTCTTTTTTCCATGCTGGAATTCCTGCTTTGATTAATACCGTATTTAATAAATCAAATCCTTTGATTATTATTTTAGAAAATCAAACCACCGCTATGACCGGCCATCAGCCCCACCCTGGCGCTCCAGCCACACCCGATGGAATAAAAATAGAAAATATTGTTTCAGCTTGCGGGGTAAAGAATTTAAAAATTATTGACCAAATAAATCAAGAAGGATTGATTAATATCATTAAAGAATTCTTAGAAAAAGACGAGGTTTCAGTAATTATTGCTCGTCATCCCTGCATCTTTGTTGCTAAAAAATAATTAATATGTCAAATAACTTAGACCAATTTAATATAGTAATTGTTGGAACCGGCGGGCAAGGACAAATTACTCTTTTACAGATTTTAGCCGAAGCGGCTTCTTTAGAGGGTTATGATGTTAGAACATCAGAACTTCATGGCTTATCTCAAAGAGGTGGTTCAGTTGAAGTTCATATTAGATTTGGTAGAAAAACTTATTCTCCGATGGTTGCAAAAGGAAAAGCTGATTTAATTTTGGCCTTAGAAGAACAAGAAGCTTTAAAAGGCATTTACTACGCTAATTCTAAAACCAATTTTTTAATAAATAAATACATTATTCCGATTTCTTTGACAAAACCTTTATCAGAAAAAGAAATTTCAGATAATCTTAAAAAAATAACCAAAAAAGTTATTATTATTCCAGCAACCGAAATTTGTAAAGAAAAATTAGGAACAGAAGTTGTAGCTGGGATTTATTTAATAAGTTTTGCCGCTTTCAAGAATTTAATTCCTTTAAAATCCGAATCAATCCAAAAAACTATCAAAAAAATAATCCCAGAAAAATATCTGGAATTAAACCTCAAAACCTTCAACCTTGCCCGTCCGTAGCCTTGCTTGCCCACCGAAGCTTTAGCGGAGGTGGGGCGAAGGCGGGATTAGCGAAAGGCTAATCTAAATGTTCAAATCTGCTTAGTCACCTGTCATAAACCAATAAATCGCCATATAGGCGGTTTTTTGGTAGAATAAAAAGAAGACCTAAATAGTTTTATTAAAAAGCATAAGACTAAATAAATATGTTTCTAATAATTCCTTTTCTATTTATTATTCTATTGATATTGGCAGTTTTATCGTCTCCATTTTTCTTTGTAAAACAAGGAAGGTTTAAAATTATTCCTATTGTGTTTTGGGGTTTAACCATTATTTGCTTTGTTTATGCAGCACTACTGATATTTCCTCCTGCCCCTCCTATGTAGCCAATTTATTAAAAGACATAGGACGAAATAAAGCTGTGCCATTAGAAATCGCCAATCAGGCGGTCTTTTCGTTTCTCTTGAGGTTATTAAAATGGTATACTACATTAAAGGTCAATAATAAATTTAAAGTAAAATAATAAAATGTTAATTGGAGTTGTTCTCGTAATTTTTGGTATATTGTTTTTGCTTCAAAATTTAGGATACATAACTTACGACTTTGGTGGCATATTCTGGCCGTTGGTTTTGATTGCTATTGGGTTAAAAATATCGATGAAAAGAGGAAAAAATCATTGGTGTTGTGGACATCACTGGGGAGAGAAAGAAGAAAGCCCTAAATCATAAATTGCTTTCGAATATTCCGAATATCCACAAAAAATCGCCAATTAGGCGGTTTTTTGGTAGAGTTCTATTTTATTTTAAATCTTTTCAATTTGAGCGCCGAGCTTTTTTAATTTTTCTTCAATTTTCTCGTGGCCTCGTTCAACTTGAGAAATGTTTTCAATTAAAGTTTCACCTTTAGCAATAAGTCCAGCTAAAATTAGAGCAGCGCCAGACCTGATATCTAGGGCGCTTATTTTATTTCCAATTAGTTCTTGTTTTCCAAAAATTAGGGCCCTATGAGGGTCAGTAATTTCAATATCAGCCCCCATTTTTCTTAATTCGTGTAAATACTGAAAACGATTTTCATAAAGGGGATCATGAATTAATGATTTTCCCTGGGCTTGGGTGAGTAATACTGAGGTATGAGGTTGCAAATCGGTAGGGAAGCCGGGATAAGGCAAGACCTGGATTTTAGTTGGTTTAAAGTTGTTGGATTTTTTAACCAGGATTTCGCCGGCATCGCAAATTCCTTCTTCAGTTTTTAGGTAAGGTTTTTCACAATTTTCAATAAGCTCAAAGTTTACCCCGATTTCTTTCATTTTTCCCAGAAAATAAGTTAAATGTTCAAAATTAGCATTTTTTATTTTTCCTTCACCTCCAGTTATGGCAAAAGCAATTAAAAAATTGCCAACCTCTAAAGGGTCTGGCGAGATTGAGAATTCCGCGCCAGATAAATTTTCTTTCCCTTCAATTTCTATTGTGTGAGTTCCTATTCCTTCTATTTTCAGCCCCATTTTCTTTAAAAAATTTCCCAAATCCTGGACCTGAGGCTCGGCAGCGGCAATATAAATTTTAGTTTTTCCCTTAGTCAAAGCAGCCAACATCATCGAAACTTCGGTAGCCGTAACCGAGAATTCTTTTAATACAATCTTTTTTCCTTCTATAATTTCCGGCGCCTCAAAATGATAGAAACCGTCTTTTTCTTCAATTTTTATTCCAAAATTTCTTAAAGCCTCCAAGTGAGTGGTAATTGGCCTTAGGCCGATTTTGTCGCCGCCCGGATGGGGAACTTTTAATTTTTTACATCTCGCCACTAAGGGGCTAATTAATAAAACCGAAACCCTCATTTTTTCAAAAAGGTCAGCAGGAAGGTTTTCCGGATAGATATTTTTAGGATTTATTTTAATCTTTCTTTCATTTAACCATTCAACTTTCACTCCTATTTGTTTTAAAATTTCAATTTGGTTTAAAACATCGGTAACCAAGGGCAAATTATCAATAATCGATGGTTCTTCAGAAAGCAAAGCCGCCGCTAAAACCGCGCCGGCTGAATTTTTATAACCAGAAATTTCTACTTCACCTGAAAGAGGTATCCCGCCTTTAATAAGAAACTTATCGGACATAGAGTTGCTTTTAGGTTAATTTTAGTTTACGATAAAAATTGAAACATGTCAAAGAAGAAAAAAATTGTTGTTATTGGTGGAGGAACGGGAGTTTCGGTGCTTTTGTCTGGTTTGAAAAGATATCATTTAGATTTAACCGCTATAGTTACAATGTTTGATAGCGGAGGCTCGAGCGGTAAGTTAAGGGCAGAATTAGGAATAGCTCCAGTAGGAGATATAAGGCAATGTCTCGTTACGTTATCTCCCAAAAATAAAAAAGACCTAAGCGATCTTTTTAATTATCGTTTTGAAACAGGGAGTTGGTTGAAAGGACATAATTTAGGCAATCTTTTAATCGCTGGGGCAACTAAAATAGCGGGGAGCTTACAAGGTGGAATAAATAAAATAATAAAGATTTTAAATATCAAAAGCAGAATAGAAATATTTCCCATAAGTTTAGAAAACGCAGACATAGTAGCCAGATTAAAAGACAGTAGAGAAATAAAAGGAGAAGAAAATATTATAAACTGCGCTTATTTATCTAAAATAGGAATCAATAAACTGTATTTGAACCCAGAAGTTAAGGTTAATCAAAACGCTATTTCTGCTATAGAAAAAGCAGATTTAATCATCTTTGCTCCCGGTAAATTTTATACAAGCATATTACCCAACTTATTAGTTAAAAGAGTTCCCAGAGCCATTCGCAGATCTCGAGCTGAAAAAGTTTTTGTTTGTAATTTAATGACTCAGGTAAGAAATACCGACGGTTTCAGTGTCGGAGATTTTTTAAACATTTTAGAAAAATATTTAGGTAAAGGGGCTATTGATTATGTTATTTTCAACACCGGAAAATTATCTTCAAGAAAACTAAAAAAAGTAAAAAATATTCTTC
>Ga0315275_10000075_pt1 | contig 72128 bp, 67 predicted proteins | sample YL17G03_0_MG_FD_205557 | JGI IMG/M metagenome (GOLD analysis project Ga0315275, IMG submission 205557) | Sediment microbial communities from Yellowstone Lake, YNP, Wyoming, USA - YL17G03_0 | ecosystem: Environmental > Aquatic > Freshwater > Lake > Sediment | place: USA: Wyoming | collected... | reverse complement strand
CTCCGAAAATGATCATACTGAAATTGTTAAAGAACTGATTAGTGCCGGCGCTGATGTTAATATGAAATCTTATCCCTATCAAGAAACAGCATTAATAGGTGGTGCAACGAAGAAGGCTGGTATTGAAATTATTAAAGAACTAATTAGCGCCGGTGCGGATGTTAATGCAAGAAATTCTGAAGGATGGACTGCATTAATGGGCGCATCCAACAATGGAAACCTTGAAAACATCAGAGAATTAATTAAGGTTGGTGCTGACATTAATGCAAAAGATTCTTACGGAAAAACAGCATTAAGATATGCATCTGATAGTGGCAGAACAGAAGCCGTCAGAGAATTAATTAAAGCTGGTGCAGATGTTAACGCAAGGGATTCTGACGAAAACACAATATTAATATATGCAGCTAGCGGAAGTAGTATTGAAATTATTAAAGAACTAATTAGCGCCGGTGCGGATGTCAATGCAAGAAATTCTGAAGGAGGAACAGCGCTCATGTACGTATCAAACGCTGGACGTACTGAAGTTGTTAAAGAACTAATTAAAGCTGGTGCCGATCTCAATACGGTAGGTCGAGGAGGAACAGCACTGATGTACGCATCTCTAATGGGACACCACGAAACCGTTAAAGAACTAATTAGCGCCGGTGCGGATGTCAACGCAAAAGATTATAATGGACAAACAGTGTTAATGCTTATAATTAAACAAGGATGGTATCCCGATATTCTTCAAATTTTAAAAGAAGCTGGAGCTAAATAACAGCCTGAATACTTTTTATACTCTTCCTTTATTTTTACCCAATCCAAAGTTCTAAACGTGTCCAATAGGCGGAGCTAATAAAAATCGCCATTTGGGCGGTTTTTTGGTAGAATAATATAACATGCCATTCATTATTCAAGGCAAAACCAATTGGTTATTTATTGTAATCGTAGCCATTTTAGCCATATTAATCAGCAGCGGAGTTTTATTTTATATAAACCAGGTCACAAAAGAAACAGTTTCTTTAACCAGCATTCCTGAGATAAAAATTCCAGAGAAAAAGATACAAAATAGCATACCCGCAGAATTTAACGTTGTTGGGTTAGTTTCTAATAATCTTCCCGATTCAATAGAATTTTGGACTGAAGCATATTGTCCTAATCAAGGATCGGATTTCGATTACAAGGTTCCCCTTGGTTATAAAGTTAAGTCATGTGTCTACGGAGATGTAGGTTCTCATGGTGGCTGTTATTCTTGTATAATGACAAAGATTAAATTAGTAAAAGGAGAGAATGCTACTTCTTCAGAGGGGATGAATACACAAAAAAATACTAACAGTCAAGATCAGTTATTATTTAAAAAATGTTCTGAGCTTTCTGAAAAATATCTAAAACACAATAAATATTTAAACGTTCTTGATGTTTTAGAAATAAAAAAAGAAGGCAAAATTTACTTAGCTGGATCATGTAGCCGGGATTACGAAGATGTTAATATGGGTAATATATTATTTATAGTTAAAAAAAATGGAAATAATTTAGAATCTTTATACGATGAACAAGTTACTGGTAGGATACCAGGGGACACTTTCGAATCGTTGCTTAAAGATAATATTAATAACACAGAAGAATTTGTCTGGATTACGGGTCATTATGGAGGCGCAGGGGGAGTTGCTGATCATGGGATTAATATTTATGATTTAGAAGAGTTAAAGAGTTTTTCTTTATGGTGTAGTTTATATTTTAGTTATCATGATTCGATGGATGATAAAGATGTATATGAGAAATATTGTGGTAATTCTAAAGATTTAGATTTAGAAAAATACAAGGCATATAAGGATTATTCGATAAATTTTTTAAAACAGCAATATGAAATTGATTTTTCTTTATCTAAAGAAGAAATTAAACCTAATTTCTAACGTTGTCGCATAAGGATCAAATCCGGCATAAAAACACCTTCATTCTCTCTAATCTTAGTTCTAACGTTGTTCACGATGCGGAGCTGAAGTTTTCGCTGTCTTGCACAACGATTGTTTTTTGGTAGAATGATAATGTTAATAAAAGAACAATATTATTATGAAAAAAATAATTGGTATTATCGGACACGACAAACACGCGAAAAAAATTCATTTAGAGATCGCCGAAGAGGTTGGAAAGGAGATCGCCTTGAGAGGCGGTATCGTCTTATGTGGTGGAAACAATGGGGGTGTGCCTAATGCTGTTGCAAAAGGAGTAAAGCAAAATAATGGTTTAACTGTTGGTATATCTCCAGATTCTGATTTAACAAACTTTAGTAAATATATAGATATACCAATTCTGACTGGTATGGGTTTTGCCAGAAATCAGATAATTGCATTTTCGGCTGATGCTCTGATATCAATTGGCGGAGGAGTTGGAACGTTTTGTGAAATGGCTTATGGCTATGCTTATTCCAAGCCAATAGTAGTTATTAAGGGCCTTAAAGGATTGCCTGAACCTTTTGTTGGGAAATATATGGATGATAAGAAAAAGGTAAAAATTCTCGGTGTTAATAGTGCCAAAGATGCAGTTGAATTAGCTTTTAAATTAATAAAGAAAGAATAATTATCCTTCTAAACAGATTCTGACATTATCCAACAGGAGGATCCAATAAAAATCGCCAAGAAAGCGGTTTTTTAGTAGAATAGAGAAAGTCTTTTCAAAACATGAATTTAATAATTACTTTACTGTTATTTTTTCTGATTTTATTTATTATCTTATTTTCCTTTTTATTTTTTCTTTTTGGAGCTATACTGCCTTTGATTTTTTGGGGAGCGATATATGTCCCTACTGACAAGGAAAAAATTAAGACAATAATTAGGTTTGCAGAAATCAAGCCCGGTGAAAAAGTCGTTGATTTAGGTTCGGGTGATGGAAGATTGGTTATCGCTTTAGCTAAGGCTGGTGCCGAAGCTCATGGCTATGAAATAAACCCTTTATTGGTTTGGAAAGCCAGAAAAGATATTTCTAAGGCTGAAATTAAGAATAAGGCTTTTATTCACTGGAAAAGTTTTTGGCAAGAAGATTTATCTGGCTTCGATGTTGTTGTGATATATGGCATAAATTATATTATGAGAAGGCTGGAGAAAAAACTTAAGGGGGAGCTTAAGAAAGACGCAAGAGTTATTTGTTATGCTTTTAATTTTCCTAACTGGACTCAAATAAAAAAAGAAGACGGTGTTTATCTGTATAAAAATAATTAAAAATCAATCAAAACTTGAAAACATCATCTTTCTTGGTTTGATTTTTTTTAAATTTTGTACTATATATTAAGCAGACATGAACGGTAATTTTACCCACAAAGCCCAGGAAGCAATAATGCAGGCCCAGACAGCTGCCCAGGAAAGGGGTCAGCACCAGATTGACGCTCTGCATCTTTTAAATGCTTTACTTTCCCAGGAAGAAAGCGTGATTTTGAATTTGCTTCAGAGATTGGGGGTGGATATAGAAGGATTAAAAAGAAAGATAAGCGCTTCTTTAGATAAGATTCCAGCCATTGCGGCGCCTCAGTCTTTCGGCCAATTCTATTTAACCCAGGATATGGCCAAGGTTCTTGAACGGGCCAGGCAGGAAGCAATGAAAATGGGAGATGAATATATTTCAGTGGAGCATTTATTTTTGGCATTGCTGGACGTTGAAACCAAGGCTAAAGAAATTCTTGGCAAGGCCGGTTTTCTTCAGGAGGGCGGCGGAGTTTCGTCTTTGGAATTCGGCAAACTGGATTATGATACTGTTTTAAAAACTTTGGCTCAAATCAGGGGTGGCCAGAGGATTACCGACCCGGAGCCGGAATCGAAATACCAGGTTATTGAAAAATATGCCAGAAACCTAACTGATTTGGCCAGAAGGGGAAAGCTTGATCCGGTAATCGGACGGGAGAATGAAATAAGGAGATTAATGCAGGTTTTGTCCAGGAGAACGAAAAACAACCCGGTTTTAATAGGAGAAGCCGGAGTCGGGAAAACCGCCATTGTTGAGGGTCTGGCTCAGAAGATTATTTCCGGCCAGGTTCCGGAAAGCTTGAAGGAAAAAGAAGTTATCGGATTGGATTTGGGAGCCTTGGTGGCCGGCACCAAGTACCGGGGAGAGTTTGAGGACAGGGTCAAGGCGCTTTTAAAAGAATTAAATCGGGCCGGAGGAAGATATCTTTTGTTCATTGACGAGCTCCACACCTTGGTTGGCGCCGGAGCGGCCGAAGGAGCAATTGACGCTTCAAATTTATTAAAGCCTGCCCTTCAAAGGGGGGAATTAAAAGCTATCGGAGCCACCACTCTGAAAGAATACCAAAAGTACATTGAAAGAGACCCGGCCTTGGAAAGAAGATTCCAGCCGATTTATGTTGCCGAGCCCACCATCGAAGATACGGTGGCCATCTTAAGGGGAATAAAGGAAAAATATGAATTGCACCATGGAGTAAAAATCAAGGACTCTGCTTTGAGGGAGGCTGCCGAACTGGCTGCCAGATATATTACCGACCGTTTTTTGCCCGACAAGGCTGTTGATTTAATGGACGAGGCTATGAGTTCTTTAAGATTAGAAATCGAATCAGAGCCAGACGAACTATATGAATTGAAAAGTAAAATCCAGAGGTTGGAAATTGAAAAGCAGGGCCCTAAGAAAAACCAGAAAAAACAAAAATCTTTTTCCAAGCAGCTGGCTGATTTGAAAGAAAAAGCCAAGGAGATTGAAGCCCAATGGCAGTCGGAAAAAGATACCATCAATAAAATCAAAGAATTAAAGAAGGAATTGGAGAAAACCCGCTTTGAGGCGGAAAAAGAGCAGGCCTCAGCCAACCTCCAGAAGGTGGCAGAAATCAAATACGGGAAAATTCCTACACTTCAAAAAGATTTGGAAGCGGCAGAGAAAAAACTGACCAGATTCCAGAAAAACAGGCCTATTCTGAAAGAAGAAGTTTCGGAAGAAGATTTGGGCCATGTGGTTTCGCGCTGGACAGGAATTCCAGTAACCAGGCTTTTGGAGGAAGAAGCCAAGAAGCTGGAAAACATGGAGGAAATCATTTCTAAAAGAGTGATCGGGCAGAAAGAGGCGATTTCAGCGATTTCCAACGCCATCAGAAGAGCCAGGGCAGGAATTTCGGAAGAAAACAGGCCCTTGGGTTCTTTCATATTTTTAGGCCCGACCGGAGTGGGAAAGACCGAGACAGCCAAAGCCTTAGCCGAGTTCTTGTTTAACGACATGAATGCTTTGGTTCGCTTGGACATGTCTGAATACATGGAAAAGCATACGGTTTCCAAGATGATAGGTTCTCCGCCCGGTTACGTAGGATACGAGGAAGGGGGGCAGCTGACCGATAAAATCAGGAGAAGGCCTTACAGCGTAATACTTTTGGATGAAATTGAAAAAGCACACCCCGATGTTTTTAATATATTGCTTCAGATTTTAGAGGATGGAAGGCTTACCGATGCCAAGGGCAGGGTTGCCTCTTTTAAAAATGCCATTTTAATCATGACTTCCAATATTGGTTCCGAGCACATTGCTAAAATGAATTCTTTGGGATTTTTGACGGGAAAGGACGGGGAAGAAAGAAAGAATTTACAGGATAAAGTAATGGAAGCTTTAAGAGAGGAATTCAGGCCGGAATTTTTGAACAGGATTGACGAAATCATCATCTTTGATTATTTGAAAAAACCGGAAATTAAAAAAATCGTTGATTTAGAGTTGGAAAAAGTCGCCAATCGCCTGGCCAATAAAAACATTGAAATTTCGGTCAGCGAGAAAGCCAAGGAATTTTTGGCTGAGCGGGGGTTTGATCCCAACCTGGGAGCCAGGCCCCTAAAAAGAGTAATCCAGAAACTGGTTTTAGATCCTCTGGCCCTGCAGATTGTTACTGGCCGGGTTTTGGAAAAGGAAAAAGTCGCGGTTGACGTGGAGGGAAGTGAAATTGTTTTTCAAAAGCAGAAAGACTTAATGAAGAGCGCTCCTAAAAAAGAAAAAATTGCTGTTTAGATATGGACAGGAAAAATATTTTAAAAATTATCGCTTTTTTTGTGATAGGAATGATCGGCGGCATTTTCGCCGACCAAATCTTCTGGCCTTATCTTGTGGAGAGGCCTCTTTTTAATGAATATCAATTAGAACAGAAACCTACTTACGTCGTTGAAAAAAAAGAAACCATTGTTCAGGAAAATACGGCATTAACCGAAGCGATTGAAAAAACTGAAAAAACAGTAATAGGCGTAAGGAGCCAGAATGCCAGCGGGACTTCAGAGGGTTCTGGTTTGGTCGTGACGTCGGACGGCCTGATGGTTACTTTGGCCGATTTGGTTCCCCAGGGTTCCAGCTTCCTTTTTTCTCTGAACGGAAAGGCGGTTTCCTACCAGATTTTAAAAAGGGATCTGAGTAAAAATCTGGCTTTAATTAAGCTGGGGGAATCAAGTTTTTCCGCAGTCAGCTTTGCCAATTTAGACGAATTAAAGCTGGGAGAAAGAGTTTTTTTAGTTGGAGAGGTTTTTAATAACAAAGAAGCCTTTAAAGTTGTTAACGAAGGAATTGTCAGAAGATTTGACAGTACTTTGATTGAAACCAATATATCTGAAAAAGATGTTTTAAACGGAAGCTCTTTGTTTAACATCAAGGGAGAGGTTCTGGGATTAAATACAATTAATTCCGAGGGAAAGGTTATTGCTATCCCCATTTCCATAATCAAAGAATTTATCGGGTTCTAATTAATGCAATTCATATTTATTGCTATTGCCTGGATAGGCATACTTTACATCGTCCTTTCTTATTTTTCTTGAGGCAGTTTTTTGATAAAATAAAGCATATAAACAAAAATAATAAATCATTTTAAAATATATGACTTTTCTTATTTTTATCAGTGGGTTTGCGGGAGGATTTATAAGGGGCTTAATTGGTTTTATAAAACATCAATTCTCTTATAAAAATGTTGGCTTTAAACCCCTTTATTTTTTAGGAATGATGTTTGTTTCCGGCATCGTTGGTGCTTCAGTTGCTGTGGCTGTAAAAGGATTAGGCCTTACTTTTCCAGATTCTTTTGGACCAGCACTATCTTTTATTGTTGGTTATGCCGGAGGAGATTTTATTGAAAATATTTACAAGATTATAATTAAAAAATCTTCACTTTTTTCCGATTAAAACAGAAAGCGCCTAACAATGTTAGGTCGCGGTAGATTGAAGATAAAGGAGGTGATAAATTGGGGGATTTCCATGCAGAAGCATTTAGACTTTCCCCACAATTAGTCAGTGTTTTGTAGGCACTGCTTTTTTCAGTTGGCTAGTGAAGGGCGCTACCAGCGCCAACAGTTAGAGTAAAATCATGTTTCACCGGTGGTCCAGGTTGGTTCAGCAAAGGTTGCAGACGATCATTGCCATATCGATGCGGTCGCAGACTAAACAGTCTACAATCATATTTTTTACCATCTCCTACTTCCCTTAATGGCGGGAAAGGTAAACTCACTGTCTTTACTCGGTCACTTCAGATAACACCTCGTTTAATCTGGTGACCCATCTTAAAGATTCTTTCCTTAAGATGAGCCACCAAATATATACCTTCTTTATTTAAATGAAAAGAGCATGTTTTCATTGTAGCACCATTTTTTTATAAGTCAATAGTGCGGATACCAATTGACTTTTTTACACAATAGGATAGAATAATAGCATAAAGGGCGAGATAGTCCTTTTCCAAAACGCGAGGGTTAAAAATGAAGAAAAAACAGGTTGAAGTATTAAAGAAGTACTTGAAGGAAAAATGTGTTGATGAAGAAGACAAGGAGGTTCTTAAAGAACTTGAAAGGATGTGTCTGATAAGATTTGGCTTCAGCAAAGGACACTTCTGTTAAACAGCAGAAACGACAGAATTAGGCCAGACCAAGATTAGTTTGTACTGATAACATTAAAATTTTGCGGGCAAATCCCGCTTTTTTCTTGACTTTTAATTGCATATTATATATTCTTCAAAAAGAACTTTAAGGAGAAACATTATGGGTAAATTATTAAAGGTAGCCAAATTAGGAGAAACAGGAGAAGAAATTTTACGGCAGAAAGCAATTCCCGTAAAAGACGTTAAATCCGGAGCAATCCAGGAATTAATTGATTCAATGACAGAAACAATGCAAGATTTAAGCGGAGTAGGAATTGCAGCGCCACAGGTTTACAAATCCCTCAGAGTTTTTATAATCCATTCCCATCCTGGCGCTAGATATCCCGACGCTCCGGAGTTCGGTCCGGTTGCAATAATAAATCCTCAGATCACCAATCTTTCTGAAGAAAAAGAAAAAGACTGGGAGGGCTGTTTAAGCGTTCCGGGAGTCAGGGGACTGGTTTCTCGCCACAAATCGCTTGCCTTGGAATATGTAACCAGGGAAGGGGAGAGAAAAAAAGAAAATTTTGAAGGATTTTTAGCCAGGATTATTCAACATGAAACAGACCATTTAGAAGGTTGTTTGTTTCCAGACAGAGTAGAAAATGGAAAAGACTTGATAAACGAAAAAGATTATCAGGAAATGATCGTTAAAAAGGCTAACGCCTAATTTTTAGTCATCAAGAGCGGTTTTTTAAACTGTTCTTTTTATTTGACAAGATACATCATTGTATTGTATAATAAATACAGTTAATTTTACAAAACTTCACAAATCTACAGGAAAAGAGTGATTATGATGAGAAAGGTAACAAAAGAAACCAAGCTACTTCATGATAAGTGGTTCGCCAGAATGACTGATTCGGCAATCAGTGGGATCCTGCTGATCGTAACGGGAACAATCTCATCTATATTATTGTTTCCGCAAGCGGCATGGTTGTTGACCATATTTCTGGTGTTCGTGGTTATCCACGGACTACTGGAAAAAACAGAATGGAAAGAAAAGCACACCGGCCTTCATTTCCTTTTTGCAATACTTCCTCTCCTTATTCTTGCCAGTACAATAGCCTGGCAGGGTTATGAAGAAGAAGCACCGATATCGCCAAATTTACCGCTGTCATTTTTAATAATAATAACAGTGCGGATAATTTTGCTGATTCTTATACTCGTCGGGAGTATGGAGTTTCTTCCTCTCTTCCAGAAGCGTAATTATCGCTATTTGGAAGTAGAAGATTAAACTCTTTTTTTATTCAAGCCCAAAGGGTTTTTCTTTTTGACCTCTTTTTTTAATTCTGATATACTGCTTAAATGTTCTCAATGAACCAAGACTTTTTAATTCAACTGACCAATAATCTATATAGATTAACCCTCCTTTTTCCCAAAAAGGAGCCTTTGAGGTATAAAATGAGGGAGCTGGCCGACGATATTTTAGTAAGGCCCAGTGAAAAAGACCTTGAGGCTCTAAACAGGTATTTTGAGGTGGCAAAAACCCAGAATTGGGTAAGTCCTTTTGATGTCTTGGCAATTCAGAAGGATTATGATAATCTAAGGGAGGAACTAAACCTGATTAGCGAGAAAACGACCCAAATATTCTCTGATCCCAGCATTTCCGAGGAAATTCCCCGGGAGATTAATAATGGGGTAATTATAGCTGAAACAGTTTCTAAAATACCTGAATTTCAATCAATGGAAAGAAATGAAAGGCAGGAAAGAATCCTGGCTTTTTTAAGAGAAAACGGCAGGGCCCAGGTTTGGGAGGTAAAGCAGATTTTTCCGGAAGTAACCAAAAGAACCTTAAGGAGAGATTTTGAACAAATGCTCAGCCAGGGCTTGGTTGAAAGGATAGGAGAAAGAAATAATACCTTTTACCAGGTAAAAACGCTTAGCGCCTAGGTAGGACATACATATATATGTGGGTAGGACAGGTTGTCCTACATTATTCCTCATAAATTCATGGCCAATCAAAAAAAAGAATTCGGTAAAATATACGATAAATATATAGAAAAAATATATAGATTTATCTTTTTAAAGGTAAGCTCCCAGGATATTGCCCAGGATTTGTGTTCAGAAACCTTTTTAAAGGGATGGGAATCGTATAAAACCCAGAAAATTGACAATCCCCAAGCCTTTTTATATAGGATTGCCAGAAACCTTGTTATTGATTTTTATCGGGAAAGGGGTAGGACAAAGGTAATTTCAGCTGAATATGCCTCAATTCCTGATCCCAGGGCAGGATTTGAAGAAAAGATTGCCCTGGATTCGGATTTAGAGCAAGTTAAAATAGCCCTGGCTAAATTGAATGATGATTATCAGAACGTGGTTGTTTTGCGCTATTTGGAAGATCTGCCCATTCCTGAAATAGCCAAAGCGATGGATAAAACAGAAGATGCCACCAGAGTGACCCTTCACCGGGCCTTAAAAGCCTTAAAAAACGAGATTAATCGTAGTCAAACCGCTTAAAAATGCATGGGTCATATCCGTGTATTCTTGGACATTATGACAGCGAAAACTCAATTTAAAACAGATATAGTAGAAAGATATAAAAATGGAGAAAGCTCTTATCAAATAAGCAAAAACGAAGGGTGTAGTTATAATGCCATTCTTAGGGAATTAAAAAGAAGAGGAATTAATACAGGATTAAGGTTTTGGACCAAAAAGGAAATAGAAAAATTGAGAGAGTTTTACCCCATTGCTTCTGAAGAAGAATTATTAAAAGATTTTCCCAATAGGAAGAAAAAATCTACTGGGGGTATGGCTAAGAAATTAGGATTAAGGAAAAAAGAAGGTAAAAAAGGCTGTAAGGGCTGTGGAAAAGAATTCGCTATTAAATATTATGGGGGCAGAAGAGAACTCTGCTTAAAATGTATAAAGAAACAATGGGAGCATAATAACCCCAAAAATGCAAGTGAAAGAGAGCGAAAATGGCTTCAAAAAAACCCGGAATATATGAAAAAATACGTAAGAAACCCGAGGGTTAGAAGGCGAATTAGCCTATATTTTAAACAATTAAGAAGAGAAAACCCGAAATTTCGTCTTGACCAGAATATGGCTAACCTTATTGGCCGTTCATTGAGGGGTAAAAAAGCAGGAAAAAGATGGGAATTTTTAGTTGATTATACTCTGAATGACTTAATGGAACATTTAGAGGGTCAATTTGACATTAAAATGAACTGGGATAATTATGGGAATTATTGGCACATTGATCATATTAAGCCAAGAAGTATATTTAAATACACTTTTTCGGAAGACAAAGAATTTAAAGAGTGTTGGGCATTGAAAAATTTACAGCCATTAGAAAAAATTGCAAATTTAAGAAAAAGCAACACTTTTAGCTTATAATAGTCGTTATGATAAGATGTAATATTTTTTGCCGTTTTACGTCATAATAGTATGACCGAAAAACAACTCATAGGCAAAATACAAGATTTGCGACAAATCAAGCCCAGCCAGAACTGGGTATCTTTTACTAAAAGCCAGATTTTGGGCCAAGAGGAACAAAAGAGTTTTGTTTCTTTTTGGAATTACGGTTTCAGCAATTTCAGGCTAAGATTCGCCTTGGTAAGCGTTTTATTCATTATGGTTATGCTGGGTAGCTACGGAATCTTGGAGCATTCTTTGCCTGGAGATTTGTTATACACTGCCAGAAGAATTGTTCATAAGGCCCAGACAGTTTTGCTTCCGGCACAGGAAAAGCCGGCTTATCAGTTGAAATTAGCCAATGATCGTTTGGATGACCTAGTCAAGGCCCCGGCTAAGAATTTGGCTCCGACCATCAGCGAGTTTCAAGCCAATATTTCCGAAGCAGCCAGAGATTTAGCCAGAATTGACGCCACTACTTCAGACCCGGGAACCATTAAAAGGATTGTTGAGGCGAATAAAAAGATGAATGAAAACAAGCAGAAAATAGAATCGCTGGGAATGGTAATCGGAGAGAAAGAAACCAATGAATTTAATAATGCTTTAGGAAAAGTAGCTGATGATTTGATAAAAGATTTAGACAGCCGGTCTTTGACCGACGGAAAGAAAGAAGTTTTAGCCAAGATGAAAGAGCTTTTCGAAAAGGGAGAATATTCGGAAACCCTGGAGCTTTATTTAACTAACCAATAATAATTGAATTATAAGATAATTTATTAATTTTAAATTTGGAAAATCGCGACTTTCGTGGCTCCAAAGCTTTAGCCGCGAAATTCACGGTCGACGCGAGGAAGTAATAGAAATTTAGTCGATAAAACAACAAAAATAAACAAATGCAAAATATAACGAAAAAATTTATAGCTAGTATAGTTACGATATCTTGTGCCGCTATGATTGCATTCCCAGCCTCGGCTGCCACAGTTGATGAATTGCAGGCTCAAATTGCCGCCTTATTGGCGCAAATACAGGCTTTGCAAACGCAATTGGGAACAGTCCAGGCAACGACAGGTACCGGAACAGGTGCTTGCGCGGGGGTTGCTTTTAGCAGAACGCTAAAATTAGGCATGGCAGGTACGGATGTGAAATGTTTACAGGCAATATTGAATCAAAGTGCTGACACCCAGGTATCTGCTTCAGGATCAGGTGCTCCCGGATATGAAACCACTTACTTTGGCGCAAAAACCAAAGCAGCGGTTATTCTTTTCCAGCAAAAATACGCTTCCGAAGTTTTAGCTCCGGTCGGATTAACTGCTGGAACCGGTTTAGTAGGCGCCAAGACAGCGGCCAAGCTGAACACCATGATAGGAGTAGCGGCTGGAACAGGCACGACAGGCGGAACAGGCACGACAGTAGTTTTGCCAACAGCTTCTGGATTAACAGTTGCAGTAGCAGCTGACAATCCCATTGCCAGCACCATTATTTCAGATGGCGCTAACAGTGCAGCTGGTTCTCAAGCCTTAATTCCTTTCTTAAAACTGAACTTTACAACCCCGGCCGGTACTTCAGCTAAGGTGACCACTCTGAAGTTAAAGAGATTGGGAGTTAGTAGCGATACTGATCTTCCCAATGTTTATCTTTACGAAGGAGACACCAAGTTAACTGAGATGACTTCGCTTTCCAGCGGAGTGATATCTTTTGTTAATGCAGCCGGTTTATTCACTGTTTCAGGAGTTAAAACCATTACAGTGAAAGCAGACCTTTATGCCGACGCTTCAGCCGGCAAGACTATTGGCTTGGGATTAGTAGCAGTAGCCGACGTAGTCACTGACGCTTCAGCGGTCAATGGGACTTTCCCGATCAACGGGAATCTAATGACCACGGCTGTTGTCACTGATTTCGGCCGTTTGACAGTTGCTACTACTACCAATTCAGCCACAGTTGACCCGGGCACAACCGGATATGAAGCAATGAGAATTACTTTGGCTGCCACTAACCAGAAAATCAAACTCTATTCTATCAAGTTACTTCAATTGGGCTCAATCCAGAAAGCAGACATTGCCAACTTGGCTTTGTATGCCGGAGCAACCCAATTAGGTACAACTCAAGCCGCTTTGGCTTCCGATGGAACAGTAACTTTTGATTTATCCAGCTCTCCTTACGAGGTTGGTTCTGGAGTAACCAGGACGCTTTCTTTGAAGGTTGATGTAATCGGCGGTTCAACAAGAACCATTCGATTCTCGCTTCAGAGGAGCACTGACATTGCGGCCATGGATTCTAATTACGGCGTCTACGTGACTCCCGATACAGGTACGATTGCCACTTACAGCGTTCTTAGCTCTACGGCGGCAACCGTCACAGCTGGTAATTTGACAATTAACAGAAGAAGCGATTCTCCTTCCGGCAACGTTGCCTTGAACTCCACCAACATTACTTTAGCCAAATACGACGTTAAAGCAGTTGGTGAAGACATCAAGATAAGTTCTTTGGTTGTCAATGTAGCCAGTTCCACTGATTGGAGTAATATTAAGAATGTCAGGGTGCTTTATGACGGTTATCAGGTAGGATTGACCACACTTGTTATGGGCGGTACAGCTGTTACCATTTATCCCAGCTTTACGGTTCCAGTTGGACAAACCAAGATTATTGAAATAAAAGCTGATATTTCAAGTCAGGGTGCCAGCAACGGCCTTGCCAGTGCAGACAAAATGACAGCTTCTCTGCAAGTAGGGACCAGCAATGCTCAAAGAATGACTTCTCTGGACACTTTTGCTTTCCCAGCAACTGCAGCTAATGGCAGCGAGCTGACGGTAACAACCGCTGCTCTGTCTGCATCCAAGAACTTTTCAATTGGTGACATCACAGCGGTTTATAACGCTCAAGGTATTACCATTGGTTCTTGGCAGTTAACTGCCGGATCAGCTGAGGGTCTTGATATATCAAAGATTGCGTTCAAAGACGCAGCTAGCAGCACTGCTACGAGTGCCGGCGCGGTCAGTTTAGGATCAGCCTTTACCAATTTAGAGCTTTATTATGGAGCCACTAAACTTGGTGCGACTGTTGTTCCTAACACTGCCGACCCACTTGGTACAGAGTATTCATTCTATCCTTCCAGTTTCTCTTTAGTCGGAGGCCAAACAGTAAGGATTGATTTGAAAGCAAATGTTAGACAAATAGGACTTACCTGGACTAACGGTCAAGCAGCCCAGATATCATCTGTTGAAAGCACTGGAAAGGTAACAACCAATTCAGCCAACATCAACGCTGTCGGAGCAGCAGCCGGTCAATCTTTAACCTTAACCGGTGCAGGATTTCTTACCGAAGCTCTGGATTCTTCTTCTCCGCAAACAGGCCAGGTGGCTTTAGGACAAACAGCAAAGTCATTGGCGGTCTGGAAAGTAAGCGCCAGCAACATTGAAGATTTAACAGTCAGTCAGTTTTATGTCTTCAATAGAGTTATCGCTTCCAGCAGCGCTAATGTGACGAACTTAACCCTTTATTGCGGAACTGAACAGTTTGGAGTTGCGCAAAGCGGTTTGATTTATTCATCCGCCCTCTTATCAGGCAGTTATTATGCTGCTTTTGGAGGAGCAACCTGCGTTATTCCGAAAGGCGGCAATAAGTTGATGACCTTAAAGGCAGACATTACTACTTATGGTAATGGAGGCATGCCTGGAGCATATCTGCAATTCAGCGCTTATGTTCCGACCCCGATTACCGGTGTTTCTACCAATGAGATCGTTGCCAGGGGTAATGGCGATTACGCCAGCACCACGGCCCGAAGCACAAGCACAGCCAATTCAATTTATCCTTACAGAACTACTTTATCCACTCAGCTTACTTGTGTAGGCGGTTGTGTTAGCGGCAGCCAGAGGCCCAGAGGTTCCAGCGATACAGTGGGAAGATTGACTTTGACCGGCACCAGTTTTGCTGATGCCCAGTTCAACGCAGCCCTAAACGGAGCTGATGATGCAGTAATAACTGCTTGGTCAACATCCACCAGTCCGGCAGGTTATGCCGACACAAACTCGGTCACCGCAACCACGTCAGCAACCCTTGCTCTTGATGGAGGCAGCGCCATTAGATGGTATGCTTCTAGCTCGGGCGCAGGTACATCAACCTTCGCATTGCTTGATATGGGTACAGACTTGAGTGTTTATTCCAGGATTTCTTTATGGGTATACCCTCTTAACAACACGGTTGCCAGAACATTGTTTGTCAGCAACACCAACAGCACTAGCACAGCTTTCATTTTAGCTGTTGCTTCTACAACTTCAGGAACCTTGACTTCCGGTGCATGGAATCGTATCGAGCTAAGTCTTGCTGGAGTAACCTCTTCCGCCCAATATGTGGGCTTAGGGACCGGTGCGGCTTTTGCAGGTGTTGACTACATAGACAGTATCAAGGCCTATAACGAGTCAATTACGTTTGATGTTAGTGGAAGCACCAACACAACCGTAGCTACAGGCACTGCTTGGTACTTGAAGATTGGCGCCGACGAGAAAGCAGTTGGTTACTACGACGGAGCCAGCAAAGTGGTTCTTATTCCGAGTGCTAATATTGCTGTGGGCTCTACACCCGTAGCCTTAGATCTAATTACCAACACAACTACTATGTTGGTAGCTGATACTACAGCTGCTGAGACACTCAATGTAAGCGCAGATCTTGGAAACACGACTACTGCAGGTGACTTCAGGTGGTATGATCAGGGAGTAACAGAAATCAATCCAATTACATGGATGGATGGACAGACTCCGATCAACGTTAGCTTAACCTACTAACGGATTCGATCGTTCTTCCTTGTGGAACGGCAAAAGCCCGCCTCTCCGGCGGGTTTTTGTTTTGCTTGTTTTACTGATTTTTTTTGTTGTGATAAAATTAAAAAATATATGTTCGGGAAGAATAAAATAAAAATTATACTGATTGCAATTTTATTCCTGATAACTCCATTGCTGGCAAGGGCCGAAGAGCTTTTAAATGAAAGAGATTTTTTTGTTAATTCTTCTTATGATTCGAAAGGGCGGGAAAAGATTACCGCCGTTCTCCAAAGAGTCAGCAGCCAACTTTATTTTTATTTAGAGAAGCAATGGTGGGAATCTTTGGACATAGATAAAAGAAAAGAAATTAATATTGCCATTGATGAATTGGCCACGGAATTCGAAAACAATATTTATCCGGTTTTGACGTCTAACTTTGGCTCGGAATGGAGGCCGGGGATTGATGGAGACAACAGAATAACTATTTTAGTCCACCCGACGGTTAATCAGGCAGCCGGTTATTTCAGTCCGGGAGATGAATATCCTACGGCCCAGGTAAAAAATTCCAATCAAAGGGAAATGGTTTATTTGAGCCCGGAAAGCCTGGGCAATCCTGCCAGAAAAAGCCTTCTGGCTCATGAATTCGTTCATTTAATTACCTTTAATCAAAAAGACAAGATGAAAGGCGTTTCAGAAGAGGTTTGGTTGAATGAAGGACGGGCTGAATATGCGCCAACCTTATTGGGCTACGACAAACAATACGATGGCAGTAATCTTCAGCAAAGGGTAAGGAATTTTTTAGAAAGCCCCCAGGATTCTTTAACTGAGTGGCGCGGCAAGCCTTCCGATTACGGCGTTTTAAATCTTTTTATCCAGTATTTGATAGACCATTACGGCAAGGTGATTTTAATCGATTCTTTGCATTCTGACAAAATCGGCATTTTTTCCATTGACGAGGCGCTTAAAAAAAACGGATTTAAAGAAACTTTTTCGCAGATTTTTACCGACTGGACCGTTGCCATTTTTCTTAACAACTGCACAATAAGCCCCAAATATTGTTATTTCAATGAGAACCTGACGAATTTTAAAATAACTCCTTTTATCTATTTTCTTCCGTCCTCCGGAGAGAGTACCTTAAGCGTCAGTTCTTTAACCAGGGATTGGTCGGGAAATTGGCAGAAGATTATCGGCGGACAGGAGTCGTTAAAACTGGTTTTCAACACCGCTTCAAAAGACAATTTTAAAGTTCCCTATATCGTTGAAAAATCTTCCGGCAATTTTTCCGTTAATTTTATCCAGCTAGATCGGTCTCAAAAAGGGACAGTTTATATTAAGGATGGCAAAATAACGTCTTTAACCATTCTTCCTTCCGCTCAGAACAAAACCAATAACTTTACAAGCAATGATCCGTCTTACCAATTTTCCTGGGCGGCTAGTAGTGAACAATCGGCTGGCGGAGAGGAAGAGTTAATAAAACAACTTACAGAAAGGATTGCTTCTTTGGAGGCAACCATTGCCTTTTTACAGTCTCAGATAGCTTCGGTTCCGGGCACAACTATAACTTGTCAATCAATTGAAAATAATCTTTATTACGGAATGAAAAATAACCAACAAGTAAGCTGTCTGCAGCGATTTTTAAAAAACCAAGGTTTGGAAATTTATCCTGAAGGTTTGATTACTGGTAATTTTGGCAATCTTACTTATCAGGCGGTCATCCGCTTTCAGGAGAAGTACAAAACAGAAATTTTAGCGCCAGCGGGGTTGGAAAAGGGGACGGGTTTTGTCGGCTTGTCTACTCGGAGTAAGATTAATAAAATGCTGTTGCTGTAATTTTGGTTGAATATTGATGGAAATCCCTGTATCTACCAGATACAGGGCTGTTTAATTTCTGTGGATAACTTACCTATTTAACCTTATTGACACCTATTGACACCTTTTCTTGATGGGTTTATTATGGAAATAAGGAATTAAGGCTTGGGAACCAACTAGTCCGTTGGCTCTCATTTAGTTGATATATTAAACATAAAATAAACATATGTCAGAAATCAAACCAAACGAAGTTTACACGACCGAAGAAGCGCAAAATTTTTTAAAAATCAGCAAAAGCACAATTAAGCGCTTCTTAAAACAAGGAATAATTAAGGCCCACAAGGTTGGGGGTCAATACAGGATTTGGGGCAGCGAGATTTTAATTTTAGTTTCCCCCAAGCTCGAGTCGGGAGTGTACAAGGTCTATAAAAAGGTCAGGGATGATACAAAGAAAGCTATTGAAAAATGGTAATCCTATGAAAAAGAAAGATTCCAAATCATTAAAATTAATCGGTATTTTTGGCTACGGGGAAGTCGGTCAGGCCGTAGCTAAATTTTATCCAAAGTCAAAATTAAGAATTAAAGACTTGAAGAGAGATGATGGTTTAAAAGGAGTAGAAATTTTGCACATTTGCCTTCCCTGGAGCAAAAAATTCATCAAAATTGTTAAACAGGCAATTAAAGAAATAAAACCCAGGCTGGCCATTATTCATTCTACGGTAACTGTCGGCACCACTAAAAAGATTGGCGGAATGATTGTTCACAGTCCGATCAGGGGAATCCACCCCCATCTTCATAAGGGAATAAAGACTTTTGTAAAATATATCGGTGCTGATAACAAAAAAGCCGGAGAAATGGCTCAAAAACATTTAGAAAGCTTGGGAATAAAAACAAAACTATTTATGCCTTCGGCAACCACCGAAGCGTTGAAGCTTTGGGATACGACTCAGTATGGTTGGATGATACTTTTGAACAAAGAAATCAAAAAATGGTGTGACAAAAAAGGGCTGGATTTCAAGGCGATTTACAGGGAAGCCAATAAGACCTATAACGAAGGATATAAAAAACTGGGCAGAAGGGAGGTTGTCAGGCCGTATTTGAAATATATGCCTGGTAAAATAGGCGGTCACTGTATCATTCCCAATTGTGAGATATTAGACAGCGAAATTACTAAATTAATTTTAAAAGAAAACAAAAAATATGAGTGAAGAAAAAAGGAAAAAAGCATTTATTACGGGAATTGTCGGCCAGGATGGTTCTTATTTAGTGGAGCTTTTATTAAGTAAGGGCTATGAGGTGCACGGCATGATAAGGTGGGACAGTTTTTTCACCACCCAAAGAATTGACCATCTTTACCAGGATCCCCACATTAACGGGGTAAAGTTATTTCTTTATTACGGCGATCTTACTGACAGTGGAAACGTTGAAAAACTAATTAATAAAATCAAGCCGGATGAAATTTACCACCTGGGAGCCATGTCCCACGTCAGGGTAAGCTTTGATATGCCGGAATACACCGCCAACACCGATGCTTTGGGAACTTTGCGGATTCTGGAAGCAATCAAAAACTCCGGTCTGCCGATAAAGTTTTATATGGCTGCTTCAAGCGAAATGTTCGGAGGACTTAATCCTCCCCAAAACGAAAACACTCCTTTTTATCCCAAAAGCCCCTATGCCTGTTCCAAGGTTTTTTCCTATCACATAACCAAACTTTACAGAGAGGCTTACGGAATTTATGCCGCCAACGGTATCTTCTATAACCACGAAAGCCCTCGCAGGGGAGAGACTTTTGTTACTAGAAAGATTACTAGGTCCATTGCCAGGATTAAAGCTGGCTTGGATAAAAAGATCTATTTGGGCAATTTGGACGCCAAGCGTGATTGGGGATTGGCGCAGGAATATATGGAAGTGATGTATTCAATCCTTCAGCAGCCCAAAGCTGACGATTTTGTCATTGCCACGGGCGAAACCCATTCGGTGAAAGAATTCTTAGAAGAGGCTTTTAAATATGCTGGTTTTGAAAACTGGCAGCAGTATGTGGAAATTGACCCCCGCTATTTCCGTCCGGCCGAAGTGGAGGTTTTAATCGGAGATACGACCAAGGCCAAACAAAAGCTGGGCTGGCAGCCGAAGATTAAATTTAAAGAATTGGTAAGGATAATGGTTGATTCCGATTTCCGGAAATTAGGATTAGTGCCGCCGGGTGAGGGCGAGAAGATTATAAAAGAAAACTTCCCCAACAGATGGTGGGTGGTTGATTAATATGAATAAAAATTTTATCCCCCCAAAATTGTATAAAAAAATAACAGCAACAGTGCCTTTATCCTGCGTCGATTTGGTGATCAAAAGAAAAAACCAGTTTCTTCTAGTCAGGCGGGTTGAAAAGCCGGCCCAAAATAAATGGTGGTTCCCCGGCGGCCGTATTTTCTTTAATGAAAAAATAGAATCAACGGTTAGAAGAAAATTGAGAGAAGAAATCAATGTTTTAAAACCGAAAAAGATTGAATTCTTGGGTGTGGGCGAAACGATGTTCAAAGACGGCTACTTCAGCAAGCCGGCACATACTGTTAATCACGTTTTTCTTGTTGAGATAGGCGAGAAGGAAGGTCGTCAGATTAAAATTGACAGTACTTCATCTGATTACCAATGGTTTTCAGTAATAAAAAAAGACTTTCATCCTTATATGAAAGAATTCTTAAAAAAAGCAAAATTTAAATAACATATATGATTAATCTTAAAGAAAAGAAAATTTTAATCACAGGAGCCCACGGTTTTTTGGGCAATCAGCTGGTAAAGAACCTTACAGAAAAAAGAGGGGTTCCCAAGGAAAACCTTTATCTTCCCACTGCTCAGGAACTTGATTTGAGAAAATGGGAAAATTGTCAGAAATCCGTAAAAGGACAGGATGTAGTAATTCATTTGGCGGCCAAAGTCGGCGGCATAGGCTTGAATCAGGAAAAGCCGGGAGAGCTTTTTTACGACAATATTATAATGGGAGTTCAATTAATAGAAGCGGCCAGACAGGCCGGAGTTGAAAAAACAGTGATAATCGGCACGGTTTGCAGCTACCCAAAGTTTACGCCCGTTCCGTTTAAAGAAGAAAATCTGTGGCTGGGTTATCCGGAAGAAACTAACGCGCCTTACGGTTTGGCTAAAAAAATGCTTTTAGTCCAGTCTCAAGCTTACCGCCAGCAATACGGATTTAATTCCATTTATCTTATGCCTGTTAATATGTACGGGCCCGGAGACAATTTTGATCCCAGGTCATCCCACGTTATCTCCGCCCTCATTAAGAAAGTTTATGATGCCCAGAAAGAAGGCAAGGACTATATTGAGGCTTGGGGAACGGGAAAAGCAACCAGGGAATTCCTTTATGTCGGAGACGGGGCAGAAGGTATTGCTTCGGCTACGGAAAATTACGAAAAGCCTGATCCTGTCAACCTGGGTTCGGGAATGGAAATTTCCATAAAAGATTTGGCGGAACTGATTTGCAAATTAATGGATTTTAAGGGAGAAATTCGCTGGGATGCCTCAAAGCCCGACGGTCAGCCCAAGCGTTGTTTAAGCACCTTGAAAGCTGAAAAAGAGTTTGGCTTTAAGGCTAAAACCGATTTTAAAGAGGGTCTAAAGAGAACAATTGAATGGTATAGGGAAAATCCCTTTAAAGAATAAAAACATGCAGCTTTTTAATCTCACAGATATAAAAGAATTCTTGTTTGAAAATAAGGCGGTAAAACAGACGATCTTTAAAAACACCTTTTGGCTGACAATAGGTATGGGTTTGAACAGAATATTAAAACTGGTTCTTTTTATATACGCCGCCCGCATTTTAGGGGCTGCCGAATACGGAAAATTTGCTTTTGCCCTGGCCTTTGTTTCTTTATTTGGTATTTTTCAGGATTTCGGCATTTCTACGATAGTTACCCGTGAATTCGCCAGAGAAGAAAAAAAAGAAGAAGAGTTTAATTCCCTTGTTTCCCTAGAATTTCTATTGAGTCTTGGGACCTTCATTTTGATTTTAGCGAGCAGCTTTTTCGTTACAACCGACCCCGATATCATAAGAACGATTATGATTTTGGCTCTTTTTGGTTCATTTAACAGTATGGTGGGATTTTTCTATTCATTTTTTCAGGCACTGCAGCGGATGGAATATCAGGCCTGGGCAGAAATTATTCAGGCCGCACTGGTAACCGGGCTGGGTATTTTTATCCTGTTTAAAATTCCTTCGGCTGAAAATTTCAGTTACGCTTATTTATTTTCCGCCTTAGTTGGATTGTTTTTTATTTTATTTTATTTCCACTTTAAAATTTTTCCTTTAAGACTTGTCTGGGAGAAAGAGGTTTGGAAAAAATTTCTCTTAATGTCCTGGCCCATGGCTTTGGCTGGCCTGTTCGACAGCATTTATACCTATACCGACTCAGTGATGCTAGGTCATTGGGGGATGTTCGCTGAAACGGGCTGGTATAACGCCGCTTTCAGAATTACTTGGACAATTTATCTTTTTACTATTCTTGCCAGCGCCAGTTTTTACCCCGTTTTAAGCAAGGCTTTTAAAAAATCCAAGGAAGAGCTGCAAAAAATTTGGAATTATCAAATGGAATTAACGATTATTCTGACTATTCCCTTGGTGATAGGGGGAGTAGTTCTCGGCCCGAAAATTATTAACTTGTTCTATGGCGCCAGTTTTGCTCCTTCTATTCTTGCCTTTCAAATTTTAATGATAATGATAGGAATTCTTCTTGTTTATCTTCCTTTTTACCAGGCAATCCTTGTTTCTAATCAGCAAAAGAAACTTCTTTTGAGTGTTTTTATCGGGGCAATGTCTAACGTTGTTTTAAATTTAATTCTAATTCCCAAATATACTTTGTACGGAGCGGCGGCTGCCACGGTAATCAGTCATCTTCTGATTTTCTTTTTGCTCTTTATATTTACTTTTAAATTTACTTCAATCAGGATACCTTATTCAAGATTTCTAAGCGTTTTTCTCGGCGTTTTTCTTTCTGGGACCATCATGTTTTTTTTGATATCTAGTCCCCAGATTTACAACCTTAATGTTTTTCTTTCCATTTTTATCGGAGGCGTGATTTATTTTATTGCCCTTCTTGCTTTTAAGAAAATTATCCCAAATTTTAAATTACTACCATTAAAAAACAATGTTGAATAATCCGAAAGTAATTACAATAATAGGGGATTCCTTGTCCCAGGTTTCAGCCGAATACAAGGTTTTTTATCAGGATACTTATCCCTTTAAGTTGCAGATGCTCTTTGACGCCAATGAATATCACATAAGGCTGCGCAGCCGAGGAACCAATCAGGTTGTAAGCCAGTCTTTGGAGGAGAATCTCAACGCCGACATTTTATTGAATAATTCCCAATATATTATCCTTCATTTGGGGATAGTTGACTGCGCGCCCAGGCTGTTTGGTTACATGGAGGATAGAATCATATTTGTTTTAAGCCGATTGCCAGTTGTAAAAATTTTAGTTAATGCGCTTATAAAGTTTAAATCAAAACACAGAAGATTCTTTACCAAATATTTCCCCAAGACCTATGTTTCCCATAAAATATTCAAAGAAAAATATGCCCTGATTTTGAAAAGAACAAGAGAGACAGCCAAACCGAAGAAGCTTTTTATAATAAACATTGCCGACACAAGCGAAAAAAACAAATACAGGTCATATAATTTCGAAAAGAATATCTTGGAATACAACCAAATTTTAAAAGAGTTGGTTGATAAAAACAGCGACTTTTGCGAATTAGTGGATTTTTATTCTGCCACAAAGCAAAACAGAGAACTGATTATTAAAGACGAGGGAATACATTTAAGCAAAGCGGGGCATAATTTCTTAGCCCAATTATTGCATGAAAAAATTCAAAAAGAAGAAAATAATTAAAAATAATAAAATAACAAAAATTTATGAACGACAAATTAAATAAAATTTTCAGAGATAAAGACACAAACAGCCAGAAGCCAATTTTTGTGATAGCCGAGATGGCCTGGTCCCATGACGGATCAGTTGAAAAAGCCAAGGAAATAATCAAGGGAGCGGCAGATGCCGGTGCCGATGCCGTAAGTCTGCATCTTACCAGTATGAAAGATTACATGGTTGAACAATACGGGTGCGCCGCCGGGCAGACCCTTTCTGCCGGCAAGGAAACAGAGAAGATTTATGATTATTTGGAAAAAATAAATCTTAAAAATAATGATTGGAAGGGAATTTTCTCTTATTGTAAAAGCCTGGGGCTGGATATTTGCGTGATGCCGAACGATGTTCCCAGCCTGGAATTGTGCAAAAAATTAAACCCCGATATCTATGTCATTGCTTCAGCCTGTTTTTTGGAAGAAGAATTCATAATTGAAATAGCGAAAGAAAAAAAGCCGATAATTCTGCGCATCGGAGGAGCCACCCTAAACGAGATAGAAAGAGTGGTAAATTTGATCAAGAAATACGGAACGGACGAGATAATCTTGCTTCACGGGATTCAATTATATCCTACCAAAATAGAAGATACGCATTTGAATCTTATTCTTTCCTTAAGGGAAATTTTCGGATTGCCAGTCGGCCTGGCCGACCATATCGATGCCGAATCAGAATTAGCCCTTATTATTCCCTTGGTGGCAATGCCGATGGGGGTAAGCGTAATTGAAAAACATCTTACTCATAACCGAAGCTTGAAAGGGGAAGACATTGAGGCGGCTTTGAACCCCGATGAATTTAAAAAATTTGTAGAGTATATACAGGAAGCTAAAAAAGCTTTAGGGATATCTCATTTCAGGGACTTGTCTCCGGCTGAGCTGAAATACAGAGAAGTGTCAAGAAAAAAAGTGGTTGCCGCCAAAAAGATTAATAAAGATGAAAAAATAACAAGAGATAAAATAGCTTTTAAAAGGTCTGATGAGGGTATTTTCCCGGACGAGATTAGGTATTTAATTAACAGAGAAGCAAATAGCGATATCGAAGAAGGAGAGGCTATCTTATGGAACAAAGTAAAATAGACAACATTATGCGAAGCGCAATTTTTATCACTGCCAGAATGAAATCAAAGAGACTGCCTAAAAAGCTTTTGATTCCAATAAAAGACAAGACTGTTATTGAACATTTAATTGACAGACTAAAGCTAGCCAAACTGCCCGATTTGATTATTTTATGCACCTCTACCAATTCCAATGATGATGTTCTGGCTGAGATTGCTAAGAAAAACAAAATTGAATGTTTTAGAGGAAGCGAGGATGATGTTCTGGAAAGATTCAGAGAGGCAGCTTCCTTATTCAGCATTGATTTTATAGCCGTTACCTGGGGAGACGAGCTTTTTTGCGACCCGGAATACATTGATAAAACAATTGAATTATTTAAAAAAACCAACGCTGACTTTATTAAGTGTGACGATTTACCCCTGGGAGCATTCAATTACGGATTAAAAGTGGAAGCCCTAAAGAGGGTCTGTCAGATGAAGACCGAAAAAGATACGGAAGTATGGGGAAATTATTTTCTTAAAAGCAATATTTTTGACGTAAAGACGCTGGAGATTGACGATGAAGAATTAAAGCATCCTGAAATCAGAATCACCCTTGATTATCCGGAGGACCTGGAGCTGGTTAAAAAGATTTTTGACAGACTTTATATTCCCGGTAAGGTTTTTACCCTTAGAGAGATAATCAAGCTTTTAAAAAAAGAGCCTCAACTGGCTGAGATTAACAAGGGGGTGCAAAAATCATATGAAGAACATCTTAAGGAGTCGGCTCCAGCTAAAATAAAAAAAATATGATGAAATTTTTAATCATCGGCTTAGGTTCGATGGGAAAAAGAAGGATAAGAAACATTCAGGCTCTGAAAGCAGGTGAGATTATTGGGTTTGATCTAAATGAAAGCCGGAGGCAGGAAGCAAGGGAAAAATACAATATTGAAACAATAGCAAGTCTGGATAAATTGGATTTTAAAAACATCAGCGCAATTATTGTTTCCACTCCGCCAGATAAGCATAATCCATATATTAAATTAGCCATTAGAAAGAAAAAACCTGTTTTTGTGGAAGCCAGTGCCGTTTTGGAAGGATTGGAAGAACTAAACAGGCTTGCTGAAAAAAACAAGGTTCTTGTCACGCCTTCCTGCACGATGAGGTTTTATCCCGCCATAAAAGCCATTAAAAAAATAGTAAAGAGCAAAAAATACGGCAGGGTGACTAATTTCAGTTATCATATAGGACAATATTTGCCGGATTGGCATCCCTGGGAAAATGTTAAGAATTTTTATGCCGGGAAGAAAAAAACTAGCGGCAGCAGAGAGATGTTTGCTTTTGAATTAACCTGGATAGTTGATATAGTCGGCTTTCCCAAGAAATTTGCAGGATTTTTCGGAAAAACCATGGATTTAGGCGCTGACATAGACGATACCTACGTTGTTTCCCTGGATTTCGGCAGAACATTCGGTAATTTTACCGTTGATGTTGTTGCCAGATGCATGACCCGGAGCTTGATAATGAACATGGAGAAAGGCCAGGTCTTGTGGAAATGGGGTGAAAATTTCCTCAAATTATATGATGCTGCAACTAAGAAATGGAAAAGGATTGATCTTCCCAAAGGTAGGGCCGCAGATGGTTATGATAAAAACACAATTGAAGAAATGTATATTGATGAAATGAAGGCTTTTATTGGGGCCGTTAAAGGCAAAAAAAGATTTCCCAATTCTTTATCCGACGACATCAAGGTTTTAAAAATATTATATGGCGTTGAAAAACAGCGCAATCGTTAAATATGAAAAAAATCACAACAAAAAAAGGAATAAATCTTTGGAATAAGGCCAAAAAAATTATTCCCGGCGGAACACAGTTGTTGTCAAAGAGGTCGGAAATGTTTTTGCCGGAGCAATGGCCTTCCTACTTTAAAAAAGCCAAGGGAATAGAGATTTGGGATTTAGACGGCAACAAGTTTATTGATATGTCTTATATGGGGATCGGTGCCTGCATACTGGGGTACAGCGATGAAGATGTTAATAAAGCAGTCAAAAAAGTAATAGAAGAAGGTTCGATGTCTACCCTAAATTCTCCAGAAGAAGTAGAGCTGGCCGATTTGTTAATAAAATTACATTCTTGGGCTGACAAGGTAAGATATGCCAGAACCGGAGGAGAAGCAATGGCTATAGCAGTCAGAATCGCCCGTGCCTATACCGGTAAAGAAAAAGTCGCTTTTTGCGGTTACCACGGTTGGCATGACTGGTATTTGGCCGCCAATTTGGCCAATAAGAAAAATTTAGACGGGCAACTTTTGCCGGGACTGGAGCCTGCCGGCGTCCCCAGGGGACTAAAAGGAACGATGTTTCCTTTTAACTACAATAGAATAGAAGAATTAAAAAAAATTATTAAGGAAAATAATATTGGTGTAATTGTGATGGAGCCGAGAAGAGAACATGAACCGGAAAAGGGTTTTCTGGAAGAAGTAAGAAAAATTGCAAATAAAATTGGCGCAGTTCTGATCTTTGATGAGGTCACTTCGGGTTTCAGAATGAACTTGGGAGGCATTCATATGTTATATAAAGTTTATCCGGACATTGCGGTCTTTGGTAAGGCGATAGGAAATGGCTATCCGATGGCAGCGATAATTGGGAGGGGCAATATAATGGAAGCCGCCCAAAAAACTTTTATTTCCAGCACCTGTTGGACCGAAAGGACAGGACCTGCGGCAGCCATAGCGACAATTAAAAAATTAAAAAAATATAATATTCCTATCCATCTGGTAAAAATTGGAAATTTGATTGGGAAAAAATGGAAGGAATTGGCCCAAAAACATGGTTTAAAAATAGAGGTAATGAACATTCCTTCTTTGATTACTTTTAAATTTGATTATGGAAAGCACAGTCAGGCAATCCATACTTTATTCAACCAGGAGATGTTAAAGAGAGGATATCTAACTTCAAAGAGCGTTTACGTCTGCTATGCCCATAAAGAAAAAGACATTCGCAAGTATTTGAAGAGCGCAGATGAGGTTTTTGGAATAATTAAAAAAGCGATTGAAAGCAAGAATGTTTATAAATTACTCGAAGGACCGGTTGCCCATTCAGGATTTAAAAGATTGACCTGATGAAAAATAGAAAATCAAACATAGTATGGAAATAAGAATAAAAAACAGAATAGTCAGCGAAAAAAGCCCTTGTTTTATCATTGCCGAAGCGGGGGTTAACCACAATGGCGATTTTAATTTGGCCAAGAAACTTATTGATGAGGCGAAAATGGCTGGTGCAGATGCCGTTAAATTCATAATATTTAGAACAGAAAAAACTGTCACGCCGGAAGCTGAGCAGGCCGAATACCAAAGCAGAAATATCGGCCAGAAAGAATCGCAGTATGCAATGCTAAAAAGGCTGGAATTATCTTATTCTGATTTTAAGGAATTAAAGAAATATTGTGATCAAAAGGGAATAATTTTTCTTGCCACGCCTCATTCTTTTGAAGATGCTGATTTGGTTGCCCAGTTATGTCCAGCAATCAAGGTCAGCAGCAGCGACTTAACTAATTTACCACTATTGAAATATATTGCTGCAAAGAAACTGCCAATCATTTTATCAACGGGAATGGCAGATTTAGAAGAAGTTAAGGAAGCAACAAAAGCGATTTTACCAATAAATCAACAGCTAATTCTTCTTCATTGCACCACTAATTATCCCACGCCTATTAATGAAGTGAATTTAAGAGCAATGCTGACCTTAAAAAAAGAATTTAACCTCATTGTCGGCTATTCCGACCATACGGAAGGGATAAAGGTTTCTTTAGCCGCCGTAGCTTTTGGGGCGTCAGTAATTGAAAAACACTTTACTCTGGACAGAAATCTTCCCGGGCCCGACCATAAGGCCTCTCTGGAGCCACAAGAATTAAAAGCCTTAGTTAACGGCATCAGGGATGTTGAAAAGAGATTAATCCAGGGAGAAAAGCCCGATGATTTAATAAAAGAGCTTGATGCTGAAAAGGCTTTAGGCGATGGAATTAAAAAACCCAACCCCAGCGAAATAGATGTTGCCAAGGTAGCTAGAAAAAGCATTATTGCGGATTCAGACATAAAAAAAGGAGTAACAATAGAAGAAAGCATGTTAATTATTAAGAGGCCGGGAACGGGAATCCAGCCGAAATATTTTAATGAGGTTTTGGGCAAAAAAGCCAAAACAGATATTAAGAAAGACGAATTAATTAAATTGGAAGATTTAATATGAAAAAAATCCTATACGTATCAGGAACAAGGGCGGACTACGGTTTAATGAGGGAGACTTTATTTTCCATAAAGAGGCATCCGAATTTAAAAATAGAAATAGCGGTTACCGGAATGCATTTGATGCCTGAATTCGGAAAAACAATAGATGAAGTAAAAAAAGACGGATTTAAGATCCATAAAATCGGAGCAACCTATAAAAAAGACAGTAAAGAGTCGATGGTAAATTTTATGGGAGAACTTATCGGGTTGTTGACGAAGGAAATAAAAAAAATAAAACCGGATATGATTTTGCTTCTGGGAGACAGAGGGGAAATGCTGGTTGGTGCCATCGTTGGCGCTTATCTGACTATTCCCGTTGCTCACATCCAGGGGGGCGATGTCAGCAGCACTGTAGATGATGCTGCGCGGCATGCCATAACCAAACTGTCGCACATTCATTTTCCGGCAAATGAAAATTCGGCTGAAAGAATTAAAAAAATGGGCGAGGAATCCTGGAGAATATTCGTGGTGGGCTCACCAGGATTAGACAGCGTTTTAAATGAAAAATTATTTTCCAGGAAGGAAATAGCAAAAAAATATAATTTGGATATTTCTCAGCCGATTTTATTGGTGATACAGCATCCGGTGACAACGGAAATTGAAAACGCCGCCGCACAAATTAAACAAACCATGGAAGCAGTTAAAGAATTAAGATTTAAAACAATTGTAATTTATCCCAACGCTGATGCCGGAGGCAGGAAAATGATTAAGGTTATTGAAGAATACAGGAAATATCCGTTCATCAAAATCTATAAGAGCGTTTCCCATAAAGATTATTTAAGTCTGATGGAGGCGGCTGATGTTATGGTTGGAAATTCAAGCTCGGGATTGATTGAAGCGCCGTCGTTTCATTTGCCGATGGTAAATATCGGCAAAAGACAAGAGGGAAGGGAGAAAACTGCCAACGTTATTAATGTCGGCTACAAAAAAGAAGAAATAAAGAAAGCAATTGAAAAAGCAATTTATGACAAGAAATTTAAGGAAAAGGTAAAGAAATGCAAAAACCCTTATGGAGACGGAAAGACGGGAACCAGAATCGCTGGGATATTGGATAAGATTAAGATAAATAAAAAATTATTAGAAAAGAAAATAACCTTTTAAATATGGCGAACTATAAGACCTTAGTGAAAAAACATTACAAGAAAGAAGCAAAAGAAAAGCAATTATCTTTGTCTTGTACTATGGCTGATTTAAACACCAGGAGATTAGAAATGGAAAACATAATTTCTCACTTAAAAGACGGTGAGCGGTGTTTAGAGGTTGGTTGCGGAAACGGCGTGGCATCCATAGTTATTTCAAAGAAGAAAAAAATAGATTTAACGTGTATTGATTTTTTTCCGGAAATGATTGTTTTGGCGAAAAAACAGCCCGTTAAAGGGATTAAAGGAAAGATAAGATTTGAAAGGCAGGATATTTTAGAGTTTAAAACGAAAAATTATTTTGATACGGTTTTTACCGAAAGATGCGTCATTAATTTATTAAAGTGGTCCGAACAAAAAAAAGCATTAAAGAACATGGCTGCAGCATTAAAAAAGGGAGGGAAATTGATATTACTAGAAGCATTCAGCGACGGTTTGGGGGAATTAAACAGGGCGCGGCAGGAAGTCGGTTTGGAAAAAATTAAGCCCGCTTATCATAACTTGCATCTGGACAAGAAGTCGGTTGTCGGATATTTGGCCGAAGAAGGGCTAGAATTCATTGCCGAAAACAATTTTCTAAGCTCCTATTATTTCGGATCAAGGGTTATTTATCCGGCCATAGCCAAAGCAAATAATAAAGAGATAAAATATAATTCAAGCTTTGTTAATTTTTTCTCTTTTCTCCCGCCCTGCGGCAACTATTCCCACATTAAGACACTGGTTTTTAAGAAGATTTAAAAATATGGATAAAAATATAAATTCTCTTACCATTTTAGAAAATAATACTATTCGGGAAGCGATGGAATGCATCGACAAATCCGGCATAAGGATTGTTTTGATAGTGGATGGAAACAAAAAGCTGCTTGGGGTGGCCAGTGACGGCGATATCAGGCGTGCTTTGCTTTCCGGTAAAAATCTTGAAACGCCAGTCAAAGAAACAATGATTAAAAATCCGATTACGGTTGTCGAAAATACTCCGGCCTCGGAAATGTTAGAAACAATGCTTTCTAAGGGGATACAGGAAATCCCCGTGCTTGATAAACAGGGAAAGGTGATAGACCTTGCTTTGTTGTCAGAATTAAAAAATATTCCTCTTTCCAGTCCTGACATAACCCGCAAAGAAATAGATGTTATAAATCAGGTTCTTTCAACGCCGTTTTTAAGCATCGGACCGAAGATTCAGGAATTTGAACAAAAAATAGCCGATTACGTCGGAACAAAATATGCCATAGGCGTGAATAGCGGGACCAGCGGGCTCCATCTCTGTGTCAGGAGTTTGGACATAAAAGATGGGGATGAAGTAATCACCGTGCCGTTTAGCTTTATTGCCTCGGCCAACTGTATTCTATTTGAAAGAGCAAAGCCAGTTTTTGTCGATATTGACGAAAATACCCTTTGTATTGATGTCGATAAAATAGAGGAGAAAATCACTAAAAAAACCAAGGCTATTTTGCCGGTCCATATCTTTGGTTATCCCTGTCAGATTGATAGGATTATGGAGATTGCCAAAAAGCATAATCTAGCGGTAATAGAAGACGCCTGTGAAGCAATCGGCACGGAATACAAGGGTAGGAAGGTTGGCTCTTTCGGCGACGCCGGGGTCCTGGCTTTTTATCCGAATAAACAAATTACCACTGCCGAAGGCGGGATGGTGGTTACCAATAATGAAAAAATAGCCAAATTATGCCAAAGCATGAGGAATCAAGGAAGGGATGAGGGTGATAATTGGCTGTCTCATTCCAGGCTGGGTTACAACTACAGAATGAATGAATTGAGCGCAGCCCTGGGAACAACACAAATTGACAGGATTGATGAGATTTTGGAAAAAAGACAAAAAGTAGCCGATAAGTATAACCAAAAATTAGCCAAGATAGAAGGAATAAAAATTCCCTATATGGGTTCGGATGTAAAAATGAGCTGGTTTGTTTATGTTGTAAGACTGGACGAAAATAAATTCTCCCAAGAAGATCGTGACATGATTGTTCAAAAACTGAAAGAAAGGGGAGTTGCAGCTAGAGATTATTTCCCGCCCATTCATTTGGAACCATTTTACGTAAAGATGTTTGGTTATAAAAAAGGGGATTTTCCTATTACGGAAAAGGTTTCCGGTCTGACGATCGCTTTGCCTTTTTACAACAATTTGACGGAAAAAGAAATTGATTACGTCTGTGAAAGTTTGGAGACGATATTAAATAAATTAAAAAAATAAAAAATGCCAGAAAAAAACAAAACAAAAATAGGATTAATAGGGGCCGGTTATTGGGGAAAAAATTTAGTCAGGGTATTTAATCAGCTCGGCGTTTTAAAAACTGTCTGCGATTCGGATAAGGAGATTTTAAAAGAAAGAAAAGAACAATATCCGAAGATTAAAATTACCGATGATTTTTCCGCAATTTTAAACGACAAAGAAATAAAAGGAGTGGTGATTTCTACCCCGGCCGCCACTCATTACAGACTAGCCAGAAGAGCGATGTTAGCCGGAAAAGATGTTTTTATTGAAAAACCCCTGGCTTTAAAAGTTAAAGACGGAGAAAAGTTGGTAAAATTAGCCCGAGAAAGAAATCTTATTCTGATGGTCGGTCATTTATTACACTACCATCCCGCCATGGTAAAGCTTAAGGAAATAATAAAAAGAGGGGAATTGGGGGAAATCAAATACGTCTGGTCAAACCGTCTTAATTTCGGGAAATTGCGCAGAGTAGAAAATGTTCTTTGGTCTTTCGCTCCTCATGATATTTCAGTGATAATAGGTTTTTTGGGAATGCCCAAAAGAGTGCGGGTGGCCGGTAAAAGCTATTTTAAAAAAAATATCTCCGATACTACCTTAACATTTTTGGAATTTGATAATAAAAAAACCGCCCATATTTTTGGTTCCTGGCTCAATCCTTTCAAAGAACAGAAGTTTGTGGTTATAGGTTCGAAAAAGATGGCTGTTTTTGACGGCGTGAACAACGAACTTATAATTTATCCTTATAAAATTAAAAATCATTTAGACAAGGATCCGATAGCGATAAAGAATAAGCAGGAATTGATAAATTTTCCATCAAAAGAACCATTGATAGAAGAAGCAGAACATTTTCTAAAATGTATTAGAAAAAGAGAAATTCCCAAAACAGATGGCATTGAGGGCTTAAATGTTTTGAAAGTTCTTGATGCTTGCCAAAAGTCGTTATTAAAAAATAATAAAATTCAAAAAATATGAAAAGAATATTAATTACCGGCGCGGGTGGTTCGCCTTCAACTAATTTTGTAAGATCATTGAGAAAATCCCCCGAGAAATTTTATCTTATTGGGGTAGATTCCGATAAATACAATCTTCAGAGGGCTGAAACCGATGAAAAGCATTTAATTCCTTCAAAAGACGACAAAAATTACTTTGCGATGTTGAATGAAATTATTCAAGAAAGAAAAGCAGATTTTTTGCATGCCCAAAACAGCGCAGAGCTCGAGGTTCTTTCTGATAACAGGGAAAAAATAAAAACCAAGTATTTCCTCCCGGACAGAGAGACGATAAGAATTTGCCAAAACAAATTCGAGTCTTATAAAAAATGGACGGAAAATGACTTGCCCCAGCCTAAAACCTTATTTCTCAACAATGAAGAAGATCTTAGTAAAGCTTTTGAAGAATTAGGCAAAGAAATATGGGTGAGAGAAATCAAAGGATCTGGCGGAAGAGGTTCTCTTTTGGTTAATAACTTCAAACAAGCTAAGTCCTGGATTGATTTTAAAAATGGATGGGGTAAATTTACCGCTGCCGAATATCTGTCCCCCCAATCCATTACTTGGCAATCCATATGGCATGAAGGAAAATTAATTGTTGCCCAAACAAGAAAAAGGCTTTCTTGGGAGTTGGCAAAAATATCTCCTTCGGGCATTACGGGGGCAACAGGTGTAGCAATAACCGTTTCCGATCCCAAGCTGGACGAAATAGCACTGAAATCGATTTCTGCTATTGATAAAAAACCTCACGGGATATTCAGTGTTGATCTTACGTATGATAAAAGAAATATCCCCAATCCTACCGAAATAAATATTGGAAGATTTTTTACAACACACGAGTTTTTTACTCAGGCCGGGCTAAATATGCCCTATATTTTCATCAAACTGGCCTTTAATGAACCTTATCCGGAACCGGTAAGGAAAATAAATCCTTTGCCTGAAAATTTAGTTTGGATTAGAGGAATAGATTTCTTGCCCAAACTAACCACCTTGGAAGAGGTAGAGAAATGCGAAGAGGAATTTAAAGAAAGAAAAAATAAAATAGAAAAAAATCTGTGAAGCGCAGTATCAAAAAAATAGTAATTACTGGAGGCGGAGGAGTTTTAGGATATTCTTTTTTAGAAAGACTTAAGAATAGTAATGTCAAGATTTTAGTATTGGATAAAAATATTGAAAAAAGCAGAATAAAAGGAAAAAATATAAAGTTTCTAAAATGCGACATCGCTAATTCCAATATCTCAAAATTTTTAGAAGGAACAGATTGCATAATTCATTTGGCAAGCATTAAGCCAAAAGGCTACGATATTTCATTTTCCGATTATTTAGAAAACGTAAAAATGACAATTAATATTGTAAGAAACAACAAGAAAGCAAAAATAATCTATACCAGTGGCAGCAACGTCTACGGCGATACCAAAAGAGTTCCCATAAAGGAAGAAGTCCCCGTTAACTCCAGAGAACTGTACGGCTTAAGCAAGATTTCCAGTGAGATGATTTTAGATGTTTTTTCTAAGAAAAATGGTTGGCCCCTCATAATTTTACGGATAGCAAACATATACGGGCCGGGGTTTAAAAGAGAAGGAGGCGTTCTCTTTAATTTTTTCAGTAAATTATCAAAAAACAAGCCTCTTGAGATCTACGGCAACAAAGACCAAAAAAGAGATAGGGTTTGGATAGATGACGTAATAGATGCTTTAATTTTAGCTATCAATAGCAATGCGGTCGGGACATTTAATATAGGAAGCGGAGAGAGTCATTCTACCATAGAGGTTGCAAAGCTGATTGGTAAATATCTAAAAAAGAAACCAAGATTTATCTTTAAAAAAAATATTGGAACCGAAAAGAAAAACTTATTGTTAGATATTGCTAAGGCTAGGAAATCTTTAAATTACAAACCCAGAATTGGATTTAAAAAGGGTTTAGAATTATTAATAGACGGCTGGTCTAATCTACTTACGAATGTTGTATATATAGATTTAGACGGAACAATTTTGGATGTTTCAGAAAGAATTTATCGGGTTTACTGCGACATATTAAAAAAATACAAGAAAAAAAATCTTAACAAAGAAATTTTTTTAAGAATGAAAAGAGACAAAAAGTCAATGAAAGATATATTAAAAAAAACAGGGGCGGGAGATATTGTTTCTCAATATGATAGAGAATGGCTAAAGAATATCGAAAGGCCGCAATATTTGCGTTTAGACAGATTACCGCAAAGCAAAAGAACGGTTTTGGCCAATCTTAAAAGGAAAAACAGTCTAATTTTAGTCACTTCAAGAAGAAATAAAAAAACGCTCTATAATCAGCTTCGCCGGGAAAAAATATATGACATGTTTGAAAAAATTATGGTTGTTCCCAATGAATTGAGCGCAAAAACTAAATTTTTAGAAAAACAAATAAAAGGCAAGAAAAACAATTGTTTTTTAGTGGGAGATACGGAAAGTTATATATTGGTAGGCAAGAAGCTCGGGATAAAAACAATAGCAGTTTCAGACGGAGTTAGAAGTAAAAATTTTCTGAAAAGATTTTCTCCCGAATTTTTAATTAATAATATTAAAAGTCTTCCTAAAATAATATCTTCTAAAAAATAAAATGTATAAAAAAAATCAATTAGAAAAAAATAGGTTAAAAAAAGTAGCCTCTTGGTATGATCCGCAAAACCAAAGAATAGAGAATATTCTTATTAATTATCGGGCAGATGTGATGATTCCCCAAATTAAAGGCCCCAAAGTATTAGAAATGGGTTGCTCTACCGGCGTGATGACGAAAAGGCTGGTTAAAAAGTTTCCTGGGCTTACAGTTATCGACGGTTCAGAAGAATATATCAAATACACAAAAAAATTAACAAAAGCAAAAAAGGCTGAATTTATTGTTGCCCTTTTTGAGGAGTTTGAAGCTAAAGAAAAATTTAATGACATAATTATGGCTAATGCCTTAGAGCACGTAGAAGACCCGGTTTTAATTATTAAGCGGGCGAAGACCTGGCTTAAGAATGACGGGAAAATTTATATAATGGTTCCCAACGCTCAGTCTTTCCACCGTAGAATCGGGCAGAAATTGGGAATAATCAAGAATTTAACCGATCTTAGTGAAAGCGACAGAAAGCTTGGCCACAGAAGGGTATATACTGAAAAATCTTTGAAAAAAGACATAAAAAAAGCTGGGTTGAGGATTGTTCATTTCCAGGGAATTTTTCTTAAGCCACTTTCTCACGCTCAGATAGCTGGCTGGGATAAAAAATTGCTTGATGCTTTTTTCGAAATGGGTAAATTATTGCCCGATTATTGTTCAACAATTTATTTTATTTGTAAAAAAATATGAAATTTATTGATTTAAAAGCTCAATATAAATCTATTAAGAAGGAAATAGACGCCGCCATTAAACGAGTTTTAGATAGCTGTGTCTTTATTGGCGGAGCCGAAGTGGAAGGCCTGGAAAAAGAAGTGGCTGGATTTTGCGGTACAAAGTATGCGATTGGAGTTAATTCCGGCACGGACGCCTTATTTTTATCTTTAAAGGCTTTAGGGATAAAAGAGGGAGACGAGGTCATAACTACTCCTTTTACTTTTATTGCCACAGCCGAGATAATAGCCAACCTGGGCGCAAGGCCGGTTTTTGTTGATATTGCCCCTGGAACTTTTAATATTGATGTTTTAAAAATTGAAAAAATAATTGTTGGTTTATCTAACAGCAGGCGTAAAAAATTAAAAGCAATAATTCCTGTTCATATTTTCGGCCAAATGGCAGATATGGATGAGATTATGAAAATTGCTAAAAAATACAGACTATCCGTTGTTGAGGATTCTGCCCAGGCAATGGGTGCAGAATACAAGGGCAGAAAAGCAGGTTCAATGGGAGATTTGGGTTGTTTAAGTTTTTTCCCTTCAAAAAATTTGGGAGCCTACGGGGACGGAGGAATGATAATTACAAGCGACAAAGATTTGGCAGACAAAATCAACTTATTTAAAAGCCACGGATCTTCACCAAAGGAGAAATACTTGAATTTAGTTTTAGGGACAAATTCAAGATTAGACGCTCTTCAGGCAGCAATTTTGAGGGCAAAACTTAAACATCTTTCAGCGTGGAGCAAAGAAAGGGCGAAAAAAGCCTCATATTACAACAAATTCTTAAAAAGAATCGGGGATGTAAAAATCTCTGCCGTTGATAAAAATAAAACCCATATTTTCCATCAGTATACCGTTAGAATAAAATTCAGGGACAAACTTCAAAAATATTTAAATGAGAAAGGAATTCCGACAATGATTTATTATCCCTTGCCCTTGCATTTGCAGCCGGCTTTTAAGTATTTGGGCCACAAAAGAGGTGATTTCCCCGAATCGGAAAAAGCAGCTAGTGAAGTTTTAAGTTTGCCAATTTATCCGGAGATTGGGAAAAAAGACCAGGATTATATTATCCAAAAGATTAAAGAATTTTATGAAAAAGAAAATTAAAATTTTTTGCATAGCAGGAACAAGGCCCAATTTCATTAAAATTGCGCCTCTTTTTGATGAGCTTAAGAAAGAAAAAAGGTTTAAACTAATTCTGATCCATACCGGACAGCATTATGATTTTGAAATGTCGCAGATTTTTTTTGAAGGGCTAAAAATTCCCAAAACTGACTACAATTTAGGAGTGGGTTCTGTCAATAATGCGGAACAGACAGTAAAGATAATGATAAAACTGGAGCCGATTTTAATAAAAGAAAAACCCGATTTAGTTATAGTTGTTGGTGATGTCAATTCTACTTTAGCTGGCGCCTTAACGTCAGGAAAGCTTTCAATACCCGTAGCCCATATCGAAGCTGGAGCCAGGGGAGTTGATCCTAAAACGCCGGAAGAAATTAATCGTTTGCTTACCGACCATATTTCAGATTTTTTATTCACCGCATCCGACATAGAAAATAGTCATCTTTTAAAAGAAAATATCAGGCGGGAAAAAATTTTTCTTGTCGGGAACACTATGACTGACACTCTTTTGAAATATAAAAAAAAGAAAATCCAATCTTCTATTTATAAAAAACTTAAGCTTCAGAAGGGGAAATATGCCGTTTTAACTCTTCATAGGGCGAGAATCGTTGATAATATAAAAAATCTTAAAGAAATATTGGAAGCAATCAAGACGATATCGCAGAAAATTACCGTTATTTTTCCCACTCATCCCAGAACTAAAAAAATGATTAAGATTTTTAAACTTGAAAGATATCTCTCCGAGATTTCAAACCTTGTTTTAATTAAACCAGTGTCTTATCTCGACATGATAGATTTATTAAAGAACTCTAAAATGGTTTTAACCGACTCCGGAGGATTACAACATGAAACAACCATTTTAGGAATTCCTTGCTTAACTTTTGACGAAACAGCAGTTTGGCCGATTACCGTAGAACAAGGTACAAATTTAGTTACGGGAGTTTCAAAAGAAAGAATTATTAAAGAAGCATTTAAGATAATTAATAATAATTCTTCTTTAGGAAAAAAGATAAAAATACCAAAATACTGGGACGGAAAAACCAGCCAAAGAATTATAAAAATTTTAAAAAGATTTTTCCTTTAAAAATATGAAAAACAAACCAAAAATTTTAATAACTGGAGTGGCGGGTTTTATCGGATCTAATCTTCTCGACGCTCTTTTAAGCAAAAACAAGTACGAAATAATAGGAGTTGATAATTTTTCATTCGGCAATTATGAAAATATACGGCATCAAATCAAAAACCCAAATTTTAAATTTTATAAAATTGATATTTTGAATTTTAATCAACTAAAAAAAGCAGTGAGAAAAGTTGATATTATTATTCACTTGGCGGCTTACAAGAAAATTTATGAAAATGACTCCGCGTTCAAGTTGTTGAACAACAACACACTGGGCGCTAAAAACATTTTGGATTTAGCTCATATCAGAAAAGCCAAAGTTATTATGTCTTCAACTTCGGATGTTTATGGTACTTCAACAAAAATTCCATTTAGAGAAGACGGAGAATTAATGTTGGGCCCCAGTAATGTAAAAAGGTGGAGTTATGCCGCTTTCAAGCTTTTTGATGAACATTTGGCTTTTGCCTATTACGAAGATTTTAAAGTCCCAGTAGTAATTCTTCGTTATTTCGGTACCTTCGGTCCGCGCATGGCTACTAATTGGTCGGGAGGGCACATTCCTCTTTTTACAGAGCGAATTCTTCAGAAAAAGCCGGTTATAATCCATGGAAACGGGAAACAGACCAGATCTTTATGCTATATAACCGACAACGTGGAATCAATAATCCGGGCGATGTTTAAGCCCAAGGCCGTAGGACAAATTATAAATGTCGGTAGCGATGAAGAAGTTAGCGTAATTGAAACCGCTTATTTAATCCATAAAACAATTTGCCGCTTAACTGGCAAGAAATACCCCTTAAAGATTAAATACGTTCCCCTTAAAAAGGTTTTCGGTAATTACAAAGAAATTATGAGAAGGGTGCCGGATTTATCGAAATGCAAAAAAATCCTTCATTATAAGGCCAAGCTTAATTTTGAAAAGGGATTAGAATTATTTGTGAGTTGGTATTTAAAAGAGCGCGGTAAAAAAAGATAAAACTAGAAAGATATTTTAGAAATACCCATGAAAAGAGCTTTAATAATTGCCTATTATTTTCCTCCGGTTAACAACATTCTGTCTACCATAAGTCAGGAGATGGCTTTGAATATGAGAAAATTCGGGTGGGAGCCTTTTTTAATCACCACAAAAAGCGAAGGAAGTTTGCCCGTGCTTATCCCGGAAGAAAATATTTTAAGGATTGGTTTCCATTGTGATTCTGGGAAAAAATTGGTTTCTGAAGAAGGAGCGCGCGGAATCCCCAAAATAATAAAAATACCATATATTATTTCTAAAAAATTAGGAATAGAAATTGCCAGCGTAGACAGATTTTTATTCTCGTGGGGCAGGGAAGTGTTGAAAAACATGGACAAGATAAAAAAAATAAATCCCGATGTAATCATTGCAACTTGTTATCCTCCTACCGGTATTTGGTTGGGCCGTTTAATTTCCCAAAGAATTAAAAAACCCTGGGTGGCTGATTTTAGAGACCCCATGTCTTTATATAATCCTTCTAAATTTCCCTTTGTTAAATTTATAGATAATACAATAGATAAAATTTTGACAAAAAAAGCGTCTTCTATTATTACCGTCGGGCCCCATTTGGCGACGGCAATGGAAAAATTTTATAAAAAGCCAGTAAGTGTTATTTACAACGGATTCGATGGTGATAAAGTAGGAATTTTAGGACAAGGTTTACAAAAACCTGGTAATAAAAAAATTATTTATTATGCCGGACGTTTCCATTCTCACCGATTGCCAGCCGTAAGAATGTTAATTGACTGGTTGTCAGAAAAAAAAGACAACGATATTGTTTTGAAAATAAGGTCAACGGGTCCTTTAGAATCAAATGAAAAAATTCTTAGCTATGCCAGAGAAAAAGGAATAACTTCTAATGTCCAGCTCTTAGACCCTGTTTCTTCAGATGTTGTTTCAAAAGAAGAAAAAGAAGCAGATATTCTGGTAATATTTGAGGATTTGGGAAGTCTCGGTTTTATTACAATGCCGGGAAAGCTGACAGAATATCTTCCATATAATGCTCCTATTATATTGATAGCGCGTTCTGATTCAGACAGCGGAAGGGTAGTAAAAAACGCTTCAAGAGGATACGTGGTTTCTAATTCAAAAGAATTAAACGATGCGATGGAAAATATTTTAAGGGGCAATGCGCCAAAGCCCGACTTAGAAGCAATTAGAAAATATTCTTTTGAAGAACAAGCTAAAGTTTTATGCGGCTTATTGGATAAAATCAAATGAAAAAATCAAATCCCAAAATATTATTCTATACTAATATTCCCCGCAGTTTTCGTACTACTCTGATTGGCTATCTTTACGAAATTGCTCAGGTATATCCGACAGTTTTGTTGTCGGAAAAACTGGATTATGAAACCGAGAAAATAATTGCCGATAAAAGATTATTTCCCAAATTGGAAAAGATTATATCAATAAACCAATTTAGCGCAGAAAAGAGAGGATTGTTGAATCTGTTAGCGCGGCACAGGCATTTTTCCAAACTGGCAAAAGATTTAATTCAACGCTATAAACCTGACATTGTTTTTGCCACCGGATCAGAAATTTTCGAAAGCTACCTAAGGCGTTTTGCCAAAAAATCAGGCATTATAACCATATCCGGCATAGGGCCATTGTTTGTTCAAATTAAAGATATAGAAATTTTAAGAGATCTATGGGGCGGATACAGCAGGTTTCCTTCGTTTTTACCTCGAAACATTAAAACAATACTCGTTAGGTGCCGAAGATATTTAGCCCACTTCATGTATTTTTGGATATTGCCAATACTTGCGGGGCAGGCCCCTTTTACAAAAGAACCAAGTTGCATTCTGTGGGATGTTGAAAATGTAAATGGAGCAGATTTTTATTTTGTCTTTTCAAAAATAGATTACGACATCCTTACAGATAATGGTGTGCCTAAAGATAAATTATCTATATTGGTCCATCCGCTTCAAGGGAAGGGAAGGGAGATATTTAAGATAGCTTATCCGTCCCGAGTCAAACAAAAAAACAAAGATATTCATAAAATTTTAACTATAATGTATCCCGAGAATCAAATAGGATTTAAGCGGGATGATTATTCTTTAATTCCTAAGGAGAAAATGCAAGAAGATAGAACTAGAACAATCAGCCTGATTGCCGACATTTTCAAAGATTGGAAGATTTTCATAAAGCCGCATCCCATGATTAAAGATAACCCGGCGCAGTTACAAGAAATAACTGAAGCCATCGAACCTATTTCTAAATCAATTAAAGTCACGGATCCTTTGGAGCCGGCTGATGAGTATATTGAAGCTAGCGATGCGATTGCGGTTTTTCCGCCGGTAAGTACCACTCTCTTTACTTCTTTTTTACAATGTCCCGAAAAACCAATATTATCGTTAGATTTGCTCCACGAATTATTGGGGGACGGATATAAAAACTCGGAGGGCATTGAATATATTGATAGCCAGAAAAAACTAATCAATGTTTTGCAATTAATCAGAGACAATAAATATTACAAAAAGCATGAAACAAACCGGGAAACAAAAGGTTATTTAGGCATTGTTGATATGCTAAAAGATTTATGCTGACCATATTTACCATTCCAAAACCATTCAAAGGACATATTGATTTAATTCAGCGCAACGCAATTAAAAGCTGGCTTAAAGTCCAGCCCCAATGCGAAGTTATTTTATTTGGCGACGAAGAAGGCGTGGCCGAAGCAGCGGCCGAGTTTAATATTTTAAACATTAGGGAAATTAAAAAAAATGAATTCGGCACTCCGCTTCTGGATTCGGTATTTAATTCAGCCCAAAAAATAGCCAAGAATAAAATTCTGGTTTATATCAACACCGATGATGTTTTAATGGGTGATTTTATGCCGGCAATCCAAAAAATCGATAAATCGCTATTCTTATTGAGCGGCCAGCGCTGGGATATGGATATAAAAGAAGCGATTCAATTTGATAAAATTGATTGGGAAGAAAAGCTTCGTGATGATATTATTAAAAATGGCAGAATACACAGGCCTTCGGGCATGGATTATTGCGTTTTTCCTCGCCATTTAGAGCATAAACTTCCTTCCCTGGCCGTTGGTCGTCCCGGTTGGGACAACTGGCTTATTTACCGGGCGAAATCGCTAAAGATACCAGTAATAGACGCAACGGAGACAGTTACTGTCGTGCACCAAAATCATCCGTCTATTTACCATCCGCTAGGAAAAGAAGCAAAGATAAATTTCAAATTAGCCGGGGGTTTTACCCATATGATGACCCTGCGAGATGCCGATTGGGTTTTAACTGCCAGGGGATTAGAAAGGCCTCCTTTTCCTCGAAGGATTTTTTCTCTAATTTCTTTATTCTATCCCTGGAGACTGCTTCTGGCGCTCAAAAGGAAATTACAGTCAGGAACATATAATAAAAATAGTTAATAGAATTAAAAATATGGACCAAAACAAAGTTTCTAAAATTTCAATCATTAAAGAGCTGTGGAGTTTTTTAATGAGTCGAAAGAAATGGTGGCTTATTCCTTTGGTGGTTATCTTAATAATATTCGGCTTATTGATTATTTTTGCCGGAAGTTCGGCATTGGCCCCGTTTATTTACACGATATTCTAATAAATTTATGAAGGAAACGAACATTCTCGGCATTTCAGCGTTTTACCACGACAGCGCCGCCGCCTTAATAAGGAGCGGTGAGATTGTTGCCGCCGCCCAGGAAGAAAGGTTTACCCGGAAAAAACACGATGCCGATTTTCCCAGAAATGCCATTGGCTATTGCTTGGAGGAAGGGAAAATTTCAGCCAAAGATTTAGATTACATTGTTTTTTACGAAAAACCTTTTTTGAAATTTGAAAGAATTTTAGAATCCTATTTAAGTTACGCTCCTCATGGCATCAGTTCCTTTATTAAAGCCGTGCCTTTATGGATGAAACAGAAAATATGGATGAAAGCCCTGATCAAGGAAGAGTTGAAAGGATATGAGGGAGAAATTCTTTTCACCGAGCATCACCAGTCTCACGCTGCCTCTGCTTTTTACCCTTCGCCCTTTAAAGAAGCGGCAATTATTACTGCTGACGGAGTGGGCGAATGGACCACTACCAGTATTGGTTTTGGCCGGGGCAATAAAATCGAGCTTTTAGAAGAGCTGCGATTTCCCCATTCCTTGGGAATGTTTTACTCTGCTTTTACCTATTTTACCGGCTTCAAAGTTAATTCGGCCGAATACAAGGTAATGGGACTGGCCCCTTACGGTGAGCCCAAATATGTTAAAACAATCTTAGAACATTTAGTTGATTTAAAAGAAGACGGCTCTTTAAAATTAAATATGAAGTATTTTGACTTTGTGGCTGGGCTTACCATGACCAACGAGAAATTTGATAAGCTGTTTGACGGACCGCCCAGAAAGAAAGAAGCGCCGCTTACCCGAAGGGAAATGGACTTGGCCTGTTCCCTTCAAAGAGTTACGGAAATGGCAGTATTAAACATGGTAAAATATACTAAAAGAATAACCGGTTCGAAATATCTTTGTTTGGCCGGCGGTGTGGCCCTAAATTCCGTGGCTAACGGAAAAATTATCAGGGAAAATATTTTTGACGATATTTGGATCCAGCCCGGCTCGGGCGATGCCGGAGGGGCGATAGGAGCAGCATTGTCTGTTTGGTATGAATATCTCAATAACGGCCGCAATGCAAACGATATTGATGATTTCCAGAAAGGTTCTTACCTCGGACCGGAATACAGTGATGAATATCTGGGCAATTTCCTGAAAAAAAACAATATTCTCAGCATTAAATTGGAAGAAAAAGAAATCGTTAAAAAAACCGCTCAATTGATAGCTGAAAGAAAAGTCATCGGTTGGTTTCAGGGCAGGATGGAATTCGGGCCGCGGGCACTAGGGGCCAGAAGCATTTTGGGCGATGCCCGTTCTCCGGAAATGCAGAGTAAAATGAATTTAAAGATAAAGTTCAGGGAATCCTTCAGGCCGTTCGCCCCCTCGGTATTGATTGAAGACGCTCCGGATTATTTTGAAATTAACAAACCCAGCCCCTATATGCTTTTGGTGGCCGACGTGAAAAAATCAATAAGAAGAGAAATGACGCAGGAAGAAAAAAAATTGTTCGGCATTGATAAGCTAAACGTCGTCCGTTCCAGCATTCCAGCCGTTACCCATATTGATTATTCGGCCAGATTGCAGACGGTTGATAAAAAAACCAATCCCAAATATTGGCTGCTCATTAAAGCTTTCAAAGATTTAACCGGCTGCCCGGTAATTATCAATACCTCCTTTAATGTCAGGGGAGAGCCGATAGTTTGCACTCCGCTCGATGCCTATAAATGCTTTATGAGGACCGAAATGGACTATCTGGTCATGGGTAATTATTTGTTGGACAAAAAGAACCAGCAAGAATTCAACGATAATATTAACTGGAGAGAGGAGTTTGAATTAGATTAAGAAAATGCTTATATAAACAATTAAAATGGACAAATCAAAATTCAACGATAAAAAAGAATTGCGAAATTTCGGCCTGGGACTGGGAATTTCCCTTTGTTTAATCGGTACTTTTCGGCTGATCACACACAGGGAGTTCTATTGGTATTTCTATATTTCCGGCATAGTTATTTTTTCATCGGGCCTGATATTTCCCATATTATTGAAACCATTTTTTATCCTGTTTTCCTATATAGGCCTTGGAATCGGCTGGTTTACCAACAGGGTAGTTTTGACCGTCCTTTTCTATTTCTTATTTACCCCCTTCGGTTATTTGTTAAAATTATTCGGCAAAGATTTTCTAAATTTAAAAATATCCAAGGAAGCAAAAAGCTATTGGATTAAAAGAGAAAACACTAAATTTGAAAAAAGCAGCTATGAAACTCAATTTTAAAACAATTGTTAGTTATTATAATCTGGCAGCCGTAATGATAATTAATATTTTATTGTTTTTTTTGTTGATTAACATTCTGTTTTTCTTGGGCTTTAAAATTAAAGACAGTTTATTCAAGCAAGAAAATGTTGTCTCTGAAAAATACGGCCAGTCTCTGTTAAAGGTTTATCCGGGCTGGAACGAAAAAGAAATAAATCAGTTGCTGGATGAAACATGGACCAGGAACTATATTTACAAGCCTTTTGTCCAATTCGGAGAAAGCCCTTATCAGGGCAAATACGTAAACGTAGATGAAAGCGGATTCAGGCTTTCAAAAAATCAGGGACCCTGGCCCTTGGCCAAGGAAAATTTTAATGTCTTTATCTTCGGCGGCTCCACGGCTTTCGGATACGGAGTGCCGGATGAAGAAACCATAGCCTCCTATTTACAAGATTATCTTTCTGGGATTAACTTATTAGGGAAGAGGGTGGCTGTTTATAATTTCGGCCAGGGGAACTACTTTTCAACCCAGGAAAGAATTCTTTTTGAGCAACTGTTAAATTCGGGCAATATTCCCAATCTGGCGATATTTATCGATGGATTAAACGAATTTTATTACAATGAGGACAAGCCGATTTTTACCGAGCTTTTTGAGCAAATTACCGGAAACAGACCTCGGGCTCTGAAGTATTTAAGCCTTAGGGCGATGGAGTCGCTGCCGATTGCCAAAGCCGCCAATCTTATCAGCAATAAAATATTTAAAAACGATAAATTGAATTTGGACGAAGGAATATACAACGATTCCGCCCTAATAAATAGGGTGATTGACAGGTATTTTAAAAATAAAAAATTAATTGAAGCGACAGCCAGTGTCTATAAAATAAAGCCCGTATTCGTCTGGCAGCCTATTCCTTTGTACAAATACGATTTGAAATATCATCTTTTTGTCGAGGGAGGTTTTGAACGCCACACTTATTCAAAATACGGCTATCCGCAGATGGCTAAGCTAAATGAAAGCGGTTCATTGGGAAATGATTTTTTATGGTGTGCGGACATGCAGGAGGGAATAGAAGAGCCCTTATACGTTGATAAAGTTCACTACACTGCAGAAATGTCCCAAAAATTAGCCCAAAAGATTGCGGATTTATTAGTTGAAAAAATCTTTTAAGAAACGCAATCACCGTTAATCAGTAAAATTAAAACATGAATAAAACTGAATCAATAAATTATTTTAATAAAGTCGCTCCGGAAAGAGATAAGTGGAAAAAGAAAAATAAGCATTATCATCAGGATACGGAGAGGCTTTTGAATTTTCTGGTGCCCGAAAATTCTTCGGTATTAGAAATCGGCTGCGGCACAGGCGACATTTTAAGTCGTCTTAAATCGGAGAAGAAGAAGGGTATTGATATCAGCCCTAAGATGATTGCCATGGCGAAAAAGAAATATCCGAAGATTGATTTTGCCGTGGGAGACGCGGAAAATCTAAATCTAAATGAAAAGTATGATTATCTTATTCTTTCAGGGGTGGTCGGATCCTTGCTGGACATACAAAAAGCCTTTCAGGAGCTTCATAAGGTCAGTCATTCCAAGTCAAGAATTATCATTACTTATTATAATTATCTCTGGGAACCGATTTTGAAATTAGCAGAAAAATTGCATTTAAAAATGCTTCGGCCTTGGCAGAACTGGGTTTCTCCCTCTGATTTGGAAAACTTTTTCTATCTTTCTGGTTTTGAAGTTATCAAAACAGGAAAGCGCCTTTTATTGCCGAAATACATTCCCATAATCTCAACAATATTTAACCGCTACCTGGCCAAGCTTCCCATAATCCAGGAGCTCTGTCTGGTTTATTACATGGTTGTCAGGCCCCGTCCCGGACCATCAGGCTCGAAACCAATTGTTTCCATAATCGTTGCGGCCAGAAATGAAGCGGGTAATCTTGAACCTTTGATCCAAAGAACGCCCTCTTTGGGCAGCCACACCGAAATTATTTTTGTCGAAGGACATTCCAAAGATAATACATTGGAGGAGGCCCAAAGACTTAAAAAGAAATATTCCGATAAAGACATTAAAGTTTTTGTTCAGGACGGTGCGGGCAAGGGGGATGCGGTAAGAAAAGGATTCGACGCGGCCAAGGGTGATATTCTAATGATTTTAGACGCTGATTTAAGCGTTTTTCCCGAAGACATGTCTAAGTTTTACGAAGCTTTAATAGAAGGAAGGGGAGAGCTTATTAACGGTTGCCGTTTGGTTTATCCTTTAGAAAAAGAATCCATGCGATTTCTCAACCTTCTGGGCAATAAATTCTTCAGCATAATGTACAGCTGGCTTTTGGATCAGAAAGTAAAAGACACTCTTTGCGGGACAAAAGTTCTTTGGAAAGAAGATTATCAAAAGATTAAGGAGGGAAGGAAATTTTTCGGGGATTTTGATCCCTTTGGAGACTTTGATTTGCTTTTTGGGGCAGCCAAATTAAATTTTAAAATCATTGATTTGCCGGTTCGATACCAATCCAGGACTTACGGCAGTACGAACATCAGCCGTTTTCGACACGGCTGGCTGCTTTTGCAAATGTGCTTTTTCGCAATGAAAAAGATTAAATTTATATGAGCCAGATTGCCAGACACTTCGATAAAATTGCCAAGGAATACGACGGTTACAAGAAAAAAAATTGGTATTACTACGCCAACCTGAAAAAACTTTATCGAGATTTAATTCCGCCCAAAAGCAGGGTATTAGACATAGGCTGCGGCACAGGAGATATTTTGGTTGATTTAAAGCCCAGCTACGGCCTGGGAATCGATATAAGCCAGGAGATGGTTAGGATTGCCCAGTCCAAACACAAAGACAATCCCAATGTAAAATTTTTAGCTGGAACCATTGAACAATTAACCGCTTTCCTTCCGTCCGAGGATTTTGACTATATTTACATGGCTGACGTGATAGAACACTTAGAAGATGTTTCTTCGACCGTTAAAAGTATTAATAGTGTTGCCGGTTCCAATACCAAGCTCATTATTTCCATGGTCAACCCTCTTTGGGAGCCGATATTATTAATTTTGGAGAAGCTAAAGCTGAAAATGGCAGAAGGGGCCCACAAAAGAATATCCCTTAAAGAGCTGGAATCGCTTCTTATTAAAAATAATTTTAGAATTATGACCAAGGGTTACAGATTGTTTTTGCCGGTTTCTCTGCTTTTCCTGTCTGATTTCGTCAATAAATATTTTTATAGGATACCCTTGTTAAAAAATCTCGGTTTGATTATTTTCGTAAAATGCTCTAAAATTGCCCAATGAAAACACCAATCAATATTGAAAATTTATTCCAAAAAAGAAAGCTTGTATTCTTGTTTTTATTTTTGCTTTTATCAGTCCAATTAATTTATAGTTTTGCCTTTCCCAGCGCCAATTCCAATAGTTATTGGAGGACAATGGAGGAGCTAAATTTTTTTAAAGGCCATTCCTTCGATTCTTTCGATAATTCTATTTTAAGTAAAATTTACCCCTTGATAGCTAATTATCGTCTGAATCTGGACGGCGGCGGGCAGATTCTTTTAGCCCATGATTTTCCTCAGCACTACTTCAGAGGGCACGTTGTTTTTCTCAATCGTCCTCTTTACGCTTTTTTAATTTTCCTGATTTCCCAGCCCTTGCATTTGATCAGCAATTCTTATTCTTTAACCTTTGTCGCCGGCATTTTGCTTAATTTCATTTTATTCCTCGCCGCAGCCTTTATTTTCTATTTATTATTGCAGAAGTTAATTTCCTCCCGCGCGGCTTTTCTCTCCTCTTTTTTATTGATTTTATCTCCTTTTGCCCATATTTGGTTGGTTCAGCCGGAAACCAATGTTTTCGGCGCCTTTACGGTAATCCTTAGCCTTTATTTGTTTTACAATTATATAACCAACCCTTCTTTTAAAAAAATAATTATTTTTTCTTTAATAATTGGAATTTTAATGTTGGGCAAGATGCTCTTTGCCATATCGTTCTTTATTTTACTGTCAGCGCTTTATTTCAAGCGCTATAAAGAGGGGATTTTGTTTTTAATAATTCATTTAATCCCCTTGGTTCTTTGGTATCTTTGGGTGACAAGGGTCTGGGGTATGAGCTATTTTTCCGCCGAGATAACGGATTTTAATATGGGTATTTGGTTGATCAATATTTTCCACTGGCCCTGGTATCAAACCGCCAAGATTTTTCTTAATGCTCTTCCTTTGTTTATCTTATCCGTGATATATGGATTTTTACTGGTTCCGGTAATTTTTGCTCTTGTTGGTTTTAAGGAGTTTTTACTCAAAAACAAAACCTTTTTTTCTCTCAACTTAACTTTTTCTTTCTTTCTTTTGTTTTTTTTAATGAATTTTTATTCGCCTCGCCAGGGCTTTCTGTTGTTTCCGATTATTTATCCTTTAGCCGTTTTGGGCATAGACAAGTCAGCAGATTCTTTTAAAAAATATATCAATCCAAAGGTTTTTTACTTGGTTGTTTATATATTTTTGATAGTAATCTCCAGCATCAATGTTTTTAAAATTTTCCCGTACGACGTCAATTGTTGTCCTTGGTTGATTTAAAAATCATTTTTAATTCAAATATTATCTTAAAATATGAAAAATCTGCATAAAAAAGCTTTAGTCACTGGCGGGGCCGGATTTGTGGGCAGCCATCTTGTGGACAGATTGATAAAAGAAGGATATGGGGTTGCAGTAATTGATAATTTGTCCAGCGGTCGGAAAGAGAATTTAAAACCCGAATATTTTAAAGGAAAGAATCCCGACATTAGTTTCTATAATGTCGATATCTGCAGTCCTAAAATCTCAGAAATTTTCAGAAAGGAAAAACCTAACTTTGTTTTTCATTTCGCTGCCCATATCGAAGCAAGAGAATCGGTAAGGGATCCGATTTTCGACGCCCGGGTCAATATTTTAGGAAGCCTTAATATTTTAGAAAATTGCCGCAAATTTAAGGTAAAAAAAATAATGTTTTCGTCAAGCGGCGGAGAAATTTACGGAGCGGCAAAAAAAATTCCCACTCCCGAAAATTATCCTCCCTGTCCGCTTTCACCCTACGGAGCCGGCAAGCTGGCGGTCGAAAAGTATCTTGATACCTATTATCATCTTTTTAATCTGCCCTACGTGGCCTTGCGCTTCGGAAATATTTACGGTCCAAGACAGAATCCGAATGGGGAAGCAGGCGTGATTGCTATTTTTACCAACAAAATGTTAAAAAATGAACAATCTTTTATCCATGGCGACGGAAAACAATCCAAAGACTATATTTTTATAGAAGATGCGACAGAAGCAACCTTTCTTGGTTTTAAAAGAAAGTTCACAGGTATTGTAAATATAGGAACTGCCAAAGAAACATCAGTTTTAGATATTTTTAATAAGATTAAAACGCTAACTCATTCAGAAATAAAAGGAAAGCATGTTCCGCTTCCGCCTTGCAGCTTCAAAAGAGGTTGTCTTTCCATAAAAAAGGCTAAAAGAGAGCTTAATTGGCAGCCAAAATATAATTTAGAAAAGGGACTTAAAAAAACAGTAGAATGGTTTAAATCTAAAACCAGGTAATTTTACTTAGCCCCGAAATAATGATAAGGTTAAAAATAATAAATTTTTCTTATAAATTCTTTTAAATGAAAATTTCAGTAATTATTCCTTGTTACAACGAGGCAGATACAATTAAGAGTGTTATTAAAGCAATCCCTAAAGAAGTATTGGAAATTGTTGTTATTGACAATAATTCGACGGATAAAACTGAAGAAATTGCCAAAGGCTTGGGAGCCAGGGTTGTTAATGAAAAAAAACAGGGGTACGGAGCGGCATTAAAGAGGGGTTTTAAAGAAGCAAGAGGAGAAATCATCGCTACTCTTGACGGCGACGGACAATATCCTGCCGAGATGATTACGGAAATTGCCAATTATTTAATAGAAAATAATTTAGATTTTATTTCTTGCTCCCGTTTTCCTTTAAAAAACAAAAACTCACTGGTTCTTCCGAGAAGAATAGGTAACCTTATCTTTGTTTTAATTGTTAACTTTCTTTTCGGATTGAATTTAAAAGATTCCCAGTCCGGCATGTGGGTTTTTAAAAAAGCAATTTTCAATGAAATAAAATTAGAAAGCGACGATATGCCTCTTTCGGAGGAAATAAAAATAAAGGTTGCAAAAACCCCGAAACTTAAATTCGGGGAATATCCTATTCCTTATTATCCCAGAAAGGGGACTTCTAAATTTTCTTTCTTTAAGCACGGATTAATAAATTTTGCTTTTTTGATAAATCTGAAAATAAAAAATTGGTAAAAAAATTACCAATAAGTATTTTTATGGGATTATTTTTAAGCTTTTTTTCTAACATCTATAATAATAAAAAATCATTATTAATTTCCATTTTTCTTGTTTCCCTTCTTTTTTCATCGCTTTTTTTAATTTTCTTTAAAAATATAGGACCATCTCAGCAGCTTGTTCCCGGTACCGACTACCTTAATTTTTATGAGCCGGTTGCTAATAATATTCTTCAGGGCAAAGGCATTCCCGTTAAAGAAGATTTGGGGACAAGGTATCCGCCGGGCTATCCCATTTTTCTGGCCATCATTTTTAAATTGTCTCAATTGATAGGGATTAACAAAATGGCATTGATTATCATATTCAACGCCATTATTACGGCAATAGGATGCTGTTTTTTATTCCTGCTTGCCGATTCAATTTTTGGAAAAAGTATTGCTTTGATCTCTTCAATTTTATGGCTGAGCTATCCTTTTAACCTGTGGCTCATAAAAAATCCCAATACGGAAGTGCCCTTTATTTTATTCTTTTATTTCGCGTTATGGATATATGTGTTGGCGTTTAAGGGGCGCTCCTTTAAATTATTTTTATTGTCAGGAATTTTGCTCGGTTTTGCGGCTTTGATAAGGCCGATTATTATTTTCCTTCCTTTTTTTCTCACGCTTTTAATATTATTTTTGATAAAAGACTTTCCGCTGAATAAAAAAATAATACTTTCCAGTATTTTATTGATAGGTTATTTTTTAGCAATATCTTCCTGGCTGACATACGTTTATGTGAATACGGGTAATCTAATTTTACTATCTGGCGCTGGTTCCGGTTCCACCATAGCTGGCGGTCTTACTTTTCTCGTTGATAAGGCCAAGATAGTTTATGGGGATAAAACATGGGAGAAATTTTTACTTCCCAAAGATGTTGTCGATTTGATAGAAAGATCAAGGATTGCAAAAATGAACAGCTTCGGCGGCGCAGCCCATTTTTTCCTGCAGGAATTAAGAAATTATCCTCTAACTTTTTTCAAATTACTAGCGATAAAAATGGCAAGATCTTGGTATGCGACTTCCGAAATGTGGTTAGAAAAAGAAATATTATTATTACAATTACCATATCTTCTTTCCGGCTTGGCGGGACTGATTATCTTTTTTAAAAAATTAAAAGATAAGATGGCATATTTGTTTTTCCTGCTGACGGTGATTTTTTACTTTTGGGCATTATCGACTGCAACCTTTTCCATTTTGCGCTATATAATCCCGGCAATGGGGATTATGATGATTTTTTCAGCCATTACAGCTAGCGCGGTATTAAGCAAATTAAACAAACATGTATTCTTTTCTCGATAAATTTCTCCGCTGGATGCGTTTTAACAAAGTTAAAAAACACATTCCTAAAGATTCTGTTGTCTGTGATATTGGCTGTGGCTCGGAAGCATATTTTCTTAAAAACATCTCAGGCTTGATAAAAAATGGCGTAGGCCTGGACAAAGACATTAAAGAGTACAAAGATTCTAAAATTGAGCTTAGAAATTTAGAAGTTTTTGAAAAGATTCCCCTGGAGGACGAGAAATTTGACGTGATTACAATGATGGCAGCCTTAGAGCACCTGGATTTTCCCCAAGAAGTTTTAAAAGAATCATTCCGCCTTTTAAAAAGGGGAGGGAAGTTAATAATGACAACCCCGACCCCTCTGGCAAAATCGGTTTTAGAAATTCTGGCCTTTAAATTGCGATTGATTAATGGAGAATCAATCAGAGAGCATAAAAATTATTTTTGGCCCAAAAAGACAGAAAAAATACTCCTTGCAGCAGGATTTAAAAAAGAAAATATTAAGAGTTATTTTTTTGAGTTTTTCCTTAATAGTTTAATAATCGCTAAAAAATAGTCGTTCTTAAATAAAAAAATAATTTATTAATAACAATGTATCAAACCTTTATAATTTTAGGACTTTGTATTCTTTCTACGGTCGGCGCCCAGCTTTTTCTTAAAAAGGGAGTATTAGCGCTGGGGAATTTAGATTTTTCCATTTCTAATCTTATGGGTTTAATCCCCCGGGTTATCCAAAATATTTGGTTGATGGGAGGATTGATTCTGCTGGGAATCGGTTTTTTCCTCTGGCTTTTTGTTATTTCACGAATAAAACTCAGCATGGCGTATCCGGTTTCAACCAGCCTTAATTTATGTTTGATTATTCTGGGTTCTTGGTTAATATTTAAAGAACAGCTGCTCCCGGTTCAGATTTTAGGCGTTGCCATCATTGTTCTGGGCATTTTTTTAGTATTAAAACCTTAAAATTAATGGTTTCTTTTTTAAGACATGAATCCTTCATCCGCGAAAAACTTTAATTTGCCTTTAGTTTCAATAGTTATTCCTTGCCGGAACGAAAAAGAATTCATTTCCCGGTGTTTAGATTCGTTACTAAAACAGGATCATCCCAGAGAGATCCTGGAAGTTTTAATTGTTGACGGAATGTCGGAGGACGGGACAAAAGAAATCATTAATAATTACGCCAAAAGCCATTCCTTTATAAAAATTTTATACAATCAGGATAAATTTACCCCTTTTGGATTAAATATGGGGACAAGAGAGGCAAAAGGAAATATTATTGTCCGAATGGATGCCCATGCGCAATACGAAAAGGACTACGTTTCTCAGTGTCTGAAGTATTTAAACGAATATAATGCTGACAATGTCGGGGGCGTAATTAAGACCCTGCCCAGCAAAAATAATATTTGGTCCAAAGCCATTGCCCTTGTCTTGTCTCATCCTTTTGGCGCCGGCAGTTCTTTTTTTCGAATCGGCACAGCAAAGCCGAAATGGGTTGATACGGTTTTTGGCGGCTGCTTCAAAAGAGAGGTTTTTAAAAAAATCGGCTTTTTTAACGAGAAACTAATCAGAAGCCAGGATATTGAGTTTAATCACCGATTGAAAAAAGCCGGAGGGAAAATACTTTTGGTTCCAGATATAAGAGTTTCATATTACCCCCAATCAAACTTCAAAGATTTTTTAAAACATAATTTCAGCGATGGATTATGGACAATCTATCCTTTGAAATTTGGAATTAAGATTTTTTCCTGGAGGCACCTGATTCCCTTGTTCTTCATTCTGTTTCTATTTGTTTCAGCCGAATTTTACCCTCTTTTGTTTTTCTTTGCCATATTTTTCTACCTTTTTATCAGTATTTTGTTTTCTTTCTTTCTTGCCGTTAAAGAAGGGACCCCCGGCCTTTTAATTGTTCTTCCTTTTGTATTTGCCAACCGTCATTTCGCCTACGGTTTGGGCTCTTTCTGGGGCCTTCTAAAGACCCTGATTTAAGTTGAAAAAATCAGGAAAATCATATATGATTAGGGCATATTAAATTGGTGTTTTTTTAATGGAGCCAAGAAAACAAAAGGAAATTGAATACTATGACGTAAAAGCTCGGGAACAGCTTAAAAGTGTTTCCCGGCAAGGGGATTTTGAAGGATTTGACCCAGGGATTTTAAACAGCTTTTCCTTTTGCTACCAATGGTTGTCAAAGAACTGTAAAGACAAAAAAGTCCTGGACTACGGATCGGGAAACGGAATCCACGCTGTTAAAATAGCAAAAATGGGTTCGGAGAAGGTGATAGGTATTGATCTTTCAGAAAAGTCCTTAGAAATCGCCAAAGAAAGGTCATTAAAAGAAAATTTGGAAGGAAGATTGGAATTTTTAAAAATGGATTGTGAAAAAATGGAATTTCCCGACAAATACTTTGATATCATTTTTGACGGCGGGACCTTTTCTTCTTTGGATTTAAATAAAGCTTTTCCGGAATTAAAGAGAGTTTTAAAAAAAGAAGGATATATTTTGGGAATTGAAACTTTCGGCCACAACCCCTTCACCAATTTAAAAAGAAAAATCAACAAAATGGCCGGCAAGAGAACCGGCTGGGCGGCAGAGCACATTCTTAAAGAAAAAGACCTTGATAGAGCCGGAAATTATTTTGATAAAATTGAAACCAAATATTTTCATTTGATTTCCTGGGTTACCTTTCCTTTTCTTGAATTGCCGGGCGGTAAAATCTTGTTAAAGCTTTTTGAGTTTTTAGATTCCATATTGTTAAAAATTCCTTTTTTAAGAAAATATTCCTTTAAAGTAGTTTTTATCTTTTCCCGACCAAAACAATGATAAAAAGACTGTTTGACATAATTTTTTCTTTTTTGGGACTGATAATTATTTCCCCCTTGCTAATAATAATTGCCTTATTGATAAAGATAAATTCTAGCGGGCCGGGTTTTTACCGGGGAGAAAGGATCGGGAAATCAGGAAAACCCTTCAGAATTTTCAAATTCAGGACAATGGTGGAAAATGCCGATAAAATAGGGGGGCCTTCAACAGCCGGTGATGATCCTCGGTTGACCAAGATAGGCGGATTCCTTAAAAAGTACCAGCTTGACGAATTACCCCAATTGATTAATGTTTTAAGGGGCGAAATGAGCTTGGTTGGGCCCAGGCCGGAAGTGAGGGTTTATGTGGACATGATGAGCAATGAAGAAAGAAAAACAATCCTTTCGGTTCTGCCGGGAATGACCGACATTGCATCTTTGTGGAATTTTCACGAGAGCGAGATTTTAAAAGGAAGCTCTGATCCGGAGAAGACATATATGGAAAGGATAAGGCCGGAAAAAATTAGGCTTCAGATGGAATATGTTAAAAATCGCTCCTTTCTGTCAGACTTTAAATTAATTATTAAGACCATATCAAAGATATTCAATGGATAATACCGCAAATTACAAAGAAATAGCGGCTGAGGCGAGAAAAGTCGTCCTTCGTTTGATTTATCAAGCCCAGACTTCTCATATAGGTTCAAATTTTTCTGCGATAGACATACTCGCAGTTCTTTATAATATTGCCAATATAGACAAGGATTTGAAAGAAGACAGAGACAGAATAGTTATTTCTAAGGGCTGGGTTGCCGCATCGGTATATTATTTTCTGAGTGAAAAAGGAATCATACCAAAGGAAGATTTGGAAACCTATTGCAAGGAGGGGAGTAAATATATTGGACTTGTGGAGCCTTATGTAAGGGGCATAGAAGCAGCCGGCGGTTCAATGGGTTTTGGCCTGCCTTTTGGAGTGGGATTCGCTCTGGCTAAAAAGATAAAAAAGGAAAAAGGGAAAGTTTTCGTTTTAATGTCAGATGGAGAAATGCAAGTAGGAACTACCTGGGAATCAAGTTTAATAGCCGCTCATCACGAATTGGACAATTTGTTTGTTATCGTGGATTTTAATAAATTACAGGCGATGGGTTATGTTAAGGAAATTTTAAACATTGAACCCTTAAAAGACAAATGGAAGGCGTTTGGTTGGGAGGTCAGAGAAATTGATGGCCATAATTTCGAAGAAATAGAAAAAGCTCTTGTTGGTCCGGGCGAGGGGAAACCCAGGGTGATTATTGCCAGAACAATTAAGGGTAAAGGGGTAAGCTTTATGGAAGGGAATAATATATATCATTATAAGGCACCATCTGATAAAGAGCATCAGGCGGCGTTAAAAGAATTAGAATCAAATGTCTGAAATAATCCAACAACAAGATACAAGAAGGGAGTTTATCGATACTCTTATAAGTTTGGCCGAAAAAGACGAAAAAATCGTTTTAATTCTTCCTGACGTCGGTTTTAATTATATTGAAGAATTCCAAAAAAGATTTCCTGACAGATTCTTTAATTTTGGCGTGACTGAACAAAGTACAATGACGATTGCAGCAGGACTAGCATTGTCGGGCTTTAAGCCTTACGTATACAGCATGATAAACTTTGTTGCCTTCCGGCCCTACGAGGCGGTTCGGAATGCAATTTGTCTGCATCAAGCAAATGTGAAAATTATTGGGGTGAAAGGCAGCGATAAATATAAATTTTTGGGTTTCAGCCATAATCTTATTGCGGAAAACGAAGAAATAAAAATTCTGGAGCATTTACCAAATTTTAAATGCTTTATCGCCAATACTCCTGAAGAAGTTAAAAAGATTATCTTAGAAACATATAACATAAATTCGCCTTGTTATATTAGAATGTAACCATACAATTTTTAGTTTCAATAAAAAAGCCCTTCTATAAAAATTGGAAGGGTTTTTGTTTATGTTTCCGTTATTTCCACGGTAACCATAGTTGCTTCATCGGCAGAGACATATGATTTTTCTTGTTTAAGAGCGGCCGTAGCTCTTTTGATGGCAAGCATGGCCCTAGGCCCTATAGTTCGGTAATCCTTTGCCATTGTTGCTGCCAGGCCTTGGATTTTTTCAGGCGCGGTAAGTCTGTAGTCAGAAATAAACCCATCTGTTAAGAGTAAAATTATCTTCAGTTTTGCCAGAGGGAGATCTGTTATTTGCCAGCATTTTTTTAGCCATGGTTGGCCGTTTATGGTAGCAAAACAATCTGGTGATTTTGGATTATTAATATCTCTCCCCCTTCTTTCGGAAAGAATGGATGCAAACTCAGTCCACATTCCCTGCCTGTCATTATTGTGTTTTTTCATAAGCCCATCAATAATTCTGTAATTTTCAGAAACGTGACAGAAAGCTTTGTTCTCTGTTACCCATATGCGATCTTCAAAAACCAATATTACAAGACAGTCTCCGCACGAAAGAACTCTTATGCTATCTTCTTGTATTTCTGCAACAGCAAAACTTGCACCAGCAAGTTTACCTGCATTTGCAAGTGGTCCGTATCCGGATGGTCCGCGTTCAGAATACCCATCGAGCCCCCCGTCGTGGTCTAACTGGATACGTCCGATTGTTGTGTTTGCTTTCAAAATAGTAGACGTCAGTGACGCAGAAGATCTTTTACAAGAAAATACACTTGCGATTGTTTCAACCACCATCCTTCCTCCACTCCATTTGTTAAAGTAGATTTTTTCCTGTCCGGGGAGATGGGGTTCGCTGGCTGCATCTGCTACCCAAAATATGTTTCTGTCTAAATCTATGCCGTGCTTGTCTTCCCTGTGTGGGACAATTCCTGGGCCGTAAAAGCCCTCAGCAAAATCAATTTTCATGCTTTCTTTCTCCGACTTTTATTAACTTGAAAAGGAACAAACGTTCCCCTTTTAAAATAAAACAAAATATTTAATTTGTCAATAGTTGAATTTTTGGGGGATTTGACTATAATATATCCATAAGAAGAGTTTTTTATGCAGCTTAGAATGTAAGCGTTTTAATTTTATAAAAATATGAAATACAAGGTAGATTTCATTAATTCAAGTTACCGCCGGTATTATAAAGCGCACAAAAAAGAGATATTAAAGGCAATTGATAAATGCTTCTCTTTGGGCAATTTTGTTTTAAGGAAAGATGTCTTGGAGTTTGAGGGAAAATTAGCAAAATTTGTGGGGACAAAGTATGCTGTCGGAGTTAATTCCGGGACAGACGCTTTAAAGCTTTCCTATAAGGTTTTGGGTTGCGGGCCGGGAGATGAGGTTATAACCGTAGGTCATACTTTTATCTCCTCAATCGAAGAAATAGTTCATTTGGGGGCCAAGCCTATTTTAATTGACGTCGGAGAAGACGGATTAATGGACGTTTCTCAAATTGAAAAAGTGATCACTAAAAAAACAGTAGGAATTGTCCCGGTTCATTTGTCGGGCAAGGTGTGCAATATGGATGAAATTATGAAGATAGCCAAAAAATATAAGTTATGGGTTGTGGAGGACGCTTGCCAGGCCTTGGGAGCATATTGGGGCAGCAGAAAGGCGGGGAACATGGGAAACACGGGCTGTTTTAGCTTTATATCTCCCAAGACTTTAGGTGGAGCCGGAGATGCTGGCGGAATAGTTACCGACGATAGAAAATTATACGAAAAACTGTTGTTAATGAGGAATCATTGGAATATTACCCAGGGAGCATTACACGGTATTCAGCCCAAAGCGCCCAAGATCATGGATTGGGGGTACAACAGCAGGCTCGATAATATTCAGGCAGCAATTTTAAATATAAAATTTAAATATTATCCAGCAATGCTCAGGAGAAGAAAAGAGATAGGAATGATGTATAACAAGGGATTGAAAAATTTGCCCTGCGTTTTGCCGATTCAGCAGCCAAAACAGACTTATCAAGAATACATCATCAAGGTAGAAGATATGTGGAAATTCAAAAAGTATATGGATGAGAAAGGAGTAGAACTTCTGATCAGAGATACAATTCCAAACCATAAATTAAACGGATTAGGAATGGAACACTTTAATTTGCCAATTACCGAAAGAATAGCAGGGGAATCTGTAAGGCTTCCAACCTATCCTGAATTAACAGACAAAGAAGTCGAATACACGATAAATTGCGTAAAAGATTTTTATGGGGCAAAAAATTAGAAATTTTTTAATAAACAGAAGGCGCCTAATGAGGATATTCTTTTTTCTCCTGCTTGATTTCGTTCTCATTTGTCTTTCAGTTTATCTGGCTTTTCTTTTGAGATTCGAGGCAAAAATACCCAGCCAGTATTTTTTAAACATTGAAGGGATGACCTTTCTGGCCTTATTGTTTACCCTTCCCATTTTCTATTTTTTGAAGCTTTATTCTTTTTCCTGGGCCTATGTCAGCACCGAAGAATTAATTTCTTTAATCCAGGCCGTTGTGCTGAGCTTTCTATTTTCCTCCACTTCGATTTTTATATTGAAAGAACAGCCTTTCTTTATCGGTTTTCCCCGTTCAACCCTTTTCATCAGCTATTTCCTGATTATCATTCTTTGCGGCGCCCCCCGTTTTATCAAGAGGATTTATCTTCAATTATTCCAGAAAGGCGACGCAAAGGAAAAAGAGAGAACTTTGATCATCGGTGCCGGCGATGCCGGAGAACAAATTTTAAGAAGCATTTTAAGCTTTAAATTCAGTCCCTATCTTCCCGTTGGTTTTATTGACGACAACCCGAATAAAAAGGGAATTTTAATTCACGGCTTAAAGGTTTTGGGAGGGATTGACGATATTCCTTTTTTGGCCAAAGAGAAAACAATAGAATGTTTGATCGTTGCTCTGCCCTCGGTCAGCAGGGAGACGATTAAGAGGGCGGTTGAAAGGGGCCGCGAAGCTGGTCTGAATAAAATTAAAATTCTTCCCTCAATGAATGAAATTATGAGCGGGGAGGTGAAGATCGGCATCGGAGCTCTCAGACAGGTTGAAATGGAGGATTTGTTGGGCCGCGATGAGGTTATTTTAAACCAGGGGGCAATTGAAAACTTTATCCGCAGCAAGAGAGTTTTAATTACCGGCGGAGCAGGCTCAATAGGCTCGGAGCTCTGCCGCCAGACCGCCAAATTCAAGCCTTCTTTGTTATTAATCCTTGACCAGGACGAAACCGCCGTTTTTAACATTAACGACGAGATGAAAGAAAAGCATCCCCACCTGAAATTCATTTCTTTAATAGCCGACATCCAAGATAAGACAAAGATGGATCAGATATTCAAGGAATTCCAGCCGGAAATAATTTTTCATGCTGCTGCCTACAAACATGTTCCTCTGATGGAGGAACATTCCGACGAAGCGGTAAAAAACAATATCATCGGCACGGAAATATTGGCTGACTTGGCCCTGGAGAACAAGATTGAGAGGTTTATTTTCATTTCCACCGACAAAGCGGTAAATCCTAAATCGGTGATGGGGGCAAGCAAAAGAATCGGAGAGATGATTTGCCAGGCGGCAAACAGGAAAAATTCAACCAAGTTTGTTTCCGTAAGATTCGGCAACGTTCTGGACAGCCGGGGAAGCGTTATTCCTACTTTTAAAGAAAGAATAAAGAATCGTGAACCGATAAAAATCACTCATCCTGAAATGAAAAGGTATTTCATGACTACTCCCGAGGCCTGCCTTTTGGTGATGCAGGCGGCGGTAATGGGTGCGGGAGGAGAGGTTTTTGTCTTAGATATGGGCAAACCCATTAAAATAGAAGACCTGGCCAGGGAATTAATTCGCCTTTCCGGCCTGGAGCCGGATAAGGATATTGCCATTGTCTACACCAAGCCGCGTCCCGGAGAAAAATTCTTTGAAGAGATTTTAACCGCCGAAGAGGGGACCATAGCCACCGAGAACAAGAAGATTTTCATAGCCAGACTTTCCGAAGTCAATGAAGAAAAACTGAAATCCGGCCTGGAAAAATTAAAGGCAGCGGCATATAATAGGGACAGGGCAACAATAATAAAAACCCTGAAAGAAATAATTCCCAACTATGTTAACTAAAGAGTCAAGAGAAAAAATATATCTTTCCGTTATCCAATGGGGAACATATTTGGCGCTGTTTACGCCGCTGGTTTTTTTTAGATATTTTTTCTTTCCCTTTGTTGTTCCCAAAACGGTTTTTTTCCGGATAATTATTGACATTATTTTCATCGCCTATATTCTATTGGTTATTTCCAACCGCAGGTATCTTCCCAAAATTAACGCTCTGACAACGGCCATCATTGTTTTTATGGTCATTGCCGTCATCACTTCTCTCACTGGCGTTAATCCGGAAAAAAGCCTCTGGAGCGTTTTTGAAAGAATGACGGGGCTTTTGACTTTTTTCCATCTTTTCGCCTTTTATATTATCTTAAGCAGCGTTTTTAAAGAGAGAAAACAGTGGGAAAGAATTTTAGCCGTTGCTACGGGGGTCGGGGTTTTGCTTTGTTTCTATGTCTGGACTTCGGATGAAACCTTTGCCCGGGGAGGGGGAACGATCGGAAACACCTCCTTTTTGGCGGGCTACCTGCTTTTCGACGTATTTATTGCCTTAATCCTATTTTTAACCAAAAAGGGCGGCTGGAAAATTCTTTACGGAGCATTTTCATTGATTTTGATTTTGGGATTGTTCGTGTCGGAGGAGCCCTGCCGGGGAGCAATCGCAGCTTTTTGGGGAGGAATATTCGTTTTGGTCTTTGGCTATTTGTTGTTTCTTCTTTTTTCTTCGGGCAAAAAACCATTAAAAATCTTGGCTTTCTTACTTCCGATTTTCTTGATTTTGGCAGCATTATGCATGCTGCAGCTTAATTTTGTTAAAGAAAAGATAATTCAATGGTGGCAAGTCAACGGTTCGGAGTCAAGGATGATAGTTTGGAAAATTAGTCTCGGGGCCTGGAAAGAAAGATTTTGGTTGGGTTGGGGGCAGGAGAATTTTAATGTAGCCTTTGCCAAGCATTTTGATCCGGCGCTGCCTTTAACTTTTGATATTTGGTATGACAGGGCCCATAATATTGTTTTTGATGCGGCCGTTGCCTCCGGCGTCTTGGGTTTGATAAGCCTTTTGGCTGTTTTCGGAGCGGCTGTCTTTAATTTGGTGCGGCTTTTACCCAGGGTGACTGAAAAGCAGAATGTCTTTTTCCCTCTGGGAATGATCGCTCTTTTAGCAGCCTATTTCGCGCAGAATATCTGGGTTTTTGATATGATTTCCAGTTATATGATGTTCTTTTTGGCCCTGGCCTTTATTAATTTTTTAATACTGGCTGCCGAAGAAGAGCCGAAATCAGATTATTCGGAAAAAGAAAAACCGGTCTATTCCCTAATAGGGGTTATTCTGATAATTGTTTCCGTTCTTTCCATTTATTTCGGCAATATACAGGTGGCTAGAGCTTCAAATTCGCTTCTCAAGGGAGTCAACGCTTCGCTTGAAGAGGCTGCCGCGGATTTTCAAAAGGCTTACGGGCTTTCTCCGGCATCAAAAACCGAAACTCCGGAACAATTTTCCAGCAGAATGATTGATTTGGCTTTTCAGGAGAGGCAAAATCTGACTCAGCAGAAGCAGGAAATTTTATCCAACGGATTCAAATCAGTCGAGGAGATATTTCAAGAAAGCATCAAAACAGATCCTCTGGATTTCCGAAAGCGCCTGTTTCTGGGCCAATTCTACAATAATCTTTATCAGCTAACCCAAAACAACAGATTTCTTGACTTAAGTGAGGAAACACTGAGGGTAGCCTTGGAATTAAGTCCCCAAAACCAGCAGGTTTATTGGTCTCTGGGTCAGGCCCTGATTTTTAGAAAAGAAAACGAAGAGGCCAATAAGTATTTTCAAAAAGCCATTGATTTGGAGCCAAGATTTGCCCAATCCTATTGGTACTTGTTTATGGCCTATAAATTTGAGAAGCAATATGACTTAGCGTTGCAAGAACTTGAAAAAGGCGAAAAAATAGGGCTGAACTGGAAACAAAATCCAGAAAATTTCAAACAAGTAATCGATCTTTACCGAAGCCTGAAAGATCAAGACCATTTAATATCTCTTTCCGAAGAGGGGACGAAGAATTTTCCCAAAGATATTTACTTCTGGAACAATTTAGCCGATGTTTATGCCTTGGCCGGCGACAAAGAAAAAGCCAGAGAAATTGCCAATAAGATTTTAGAAATGAGGCCCGACCTTTCCGGCCAGGTTGAATCATTTTTAAAGAATCTGGAACAGTAAAAACAGGGAAGGGCTTGACTTTTTCTGCCTACTCTGCTAACATTGAAACAGTGAGTGTTCCGAAAGGAACTCTACTAGGTTGACAACAGGCTTCCCTCGAGCGAAGTCTGTTGTTTTTTGTAAAAACAAAAGAGACGGACGAGTTAACTCCAAAACTAAGTTTTTAGTGAGTGCTGACCGTCCGCCTCAATTACATTCTAAACCTTCTGATTAAATATTCAAGATTTGTGATAAAATGAAGCAATATGGATCTCGATAAATATTTGCCCAAGATTCAAAAGAACGTTTCCTTAGCGGAATACACCACCTTTAGAATTGGCGGCAAAGCCAGTTATTTTTTAACCGTCCAGACAAAAGAAGAGCTGTTTGAGGCGATATCTTTCGCCCATAAATTGAAGTTGTCTTTCTTTATTCTGGGTGGCGGCAGCAATCTCTTGGTTTCCGATAAGGGGTATAAGGGGCTGGTGATAAAAATCCAGATGAATAATTTTTTTGTTTCGCCGTTAGAAAAGATTTTTGCTGAAGCCGGAGCAAAATTGTCCGACCTGGTAAAAATTTCTTTTAAAAAAGGGCTGACCGGAATGGAATGGGCATCTGGGATTCCCGGGGCAACAGTGGGAGGGGCGATTTACGGCAATGCTGGCGGATTCGGCCAATCCATAAAAAATATAGTTGAAGGGGTTGAGTTTTTAAATCTGAAAAGCTTTAAGGTTAAAAATTTTAAAAACAAAGATTGTAAATTCGGCTACCGGGAAAGCATTTTCAAGAAAAACAAAAATTTAATCATACTTTCAGCCACTTTTAAGCTTAAAAAAGCGGGAAAAGAAAAAATTAAAGGATTAATGGAAAAATATCTGGAACACAGGAAAACAATTCAGCCATTGAATTATCCCTCTGCCGGGTCTGTTTTCAAAAACCCGAAAACAAAAAACAAGAGCTTAAAAGCAGGGAAATTGATTGAAAAATGCGGCTTGAAAGGCAAAAGAATAGGCAAGGCAAAGATTTCCGAAAAACACGCCAATTTTATCGTTAATCTGGGAGGGGCGAAGGAAAAAGACGTTAAAAAGCTCATAAATTTAATGAAAAAGCAGGTAAAAGACAAATTCGGTATAACTCTGGAAGAAGAAGTACGGTTTTTGTAGTTTCCAACAATCGACGGCCCCGCTTTTAGAACTGGACCACCTAATCAATCCTCCAGCTAATTCGAAAGCGGGGCCATTTTTTTAAATTAAAAGCCCCTAATTTGCAAGTTAAGAAGTTTTATTGTATAATTTTTACCATGTCAATTCTCAACAGAATCTTTGGCGATGCCAATGATAAATATTTAAAAAACCTCAAGCCCTTAATTGAAAAGATAAATCTTTTGGAGCCGGAATTACAGAATATTTCCGATGAAAAGCTGAAAGAAAAAACCTTGGGGCTTAAGGAGAGGATTAATAAGGAAGAATCTCTGGATAATTTGATACCGGAGGCTTTTGCTTTGGTAAGGGAAGCCGGCAAAAGAACCCTTAACCAAAGGCATTTTGACGTTCAGCTTATGGGCGGGATCGTCCTGCATCAGGGGAAAATCGCGGAAATGAAAACCGGAGAAGGAAAAACCCTGTCCGCAACCCTTGCCCTGTATTTGAACGCCCTTAAAGGGAAAGGCGCTCATTTAATTACAGTCAATGATTATCTGGCCAAAAGAGATGCGGTCTGGATGGGGCAGATATATTACGCTCTGGGGCTTTCCACCGGCTGCATTGTTCATGACAATGCTTACATATATGATCCTGGCTTTAAGGATGATTTGGACAAGGAAAGGGACATAGTGGGGGGTTTTAAGGTTATTGAAAGCTTTCTGAGGCCGGTTGCCAGAAAAGAGGCCTATGGGGCAGATATTACCTACGGGACCAACAACGAATTCGGCTTTGATTATTTAAAAGACAACATGGCTTATGATTTATCCCAGCAGGTCCAGCGCGGCTTTAACTACGCCATCATAGACGAGGTTGATTCCATTTTAATCGACGAAGCCAGGACTCCTCTGATCATTTCAGCTCCGGATATGGAAAGCTCTAAATGGTACCAGGAGTTTTCCAAAATTATCCCCAGGCTGGATGCCAAAACCGATTACGAGATTGACGAAAAGATGAGGGCGGCAACTCTGACCGAGAGCGGGATAAACAAAATCGAAAAGCTGCTGGGAATGGGCAATATTTACCAGGAGAGGGGAATAAAGTACCTCCATCATTTGGAACAATCTTTAAAAGCAGAGGTGCTTTTTAAAAAAGACAAGGATTACGTGGTAAAAGACGGAGAGGTGATTATTGTCGATGAATTTACCGGCCGGCTGATGCCGGGCAGGAGATGGTCGGGCGGGCTGCATCAGGCTATTGAAGCCAAGGAAAATGTCAGGGTTCAGCCGGAATCCTTGACTCTTGCCTCAATCACTTTTCAGAATTATTTCCGGATGTATGAAAAACTTTCTGGCATGACCGGAACCGCCCTTACTTCTGCCGAGGAATTCGATAAGGTTTACGGCTTGGAGGTAACGGCCGTTCCCACCAACAAGCCCATGATCCGTCAGGAATTAGCCGACAAGATTTTTAAAAATGAAGCAGGCAAATATGCCGCCCTTCTAAAAGAGATAAAGGAAAGGCATCAGAAAGGGCAGCCGGTTTTAGTGGGTACGACTTCAATTGAAAAAAATGAATATCTGGGAAAACTGTTGGACAGAGAAGGACTAGCCCACCAAATTTTAAACGCCAAGCATCATGAAAAAGAAGGGGAGATTATCGCTCAGGCAGGGAGAAAGGGGCAGATTACCATTGCCACCAATATGGCCGGCCGGGGAGTGGATATTATTCTCGGAGGCAATCCGCCGGATAATGCCGAGGCGGAGGAAGTCAAAAAAGTAGACGGGCTTCATATCATCGGTACGGAAAGGCACGAAGCCAGGCGTATTGATAACCAGCTGCGGGGAAGGTCGGGCAGGCAGGGAGATCCTGGCTCTTCCCAGTTTTTCGTTTCTTTGGAAGACGATTTAATGAGGATTTTTGGGGGAGACAGGATAAAATCCTTGATGGAAGCATTGAAAATTCCCGAAGACCAGCCCATTGAAGCCGGTTTGGTTTCCGGAGCCATTGAGTCGGCCCAGTCCAAGATTGAAGGAATGAATTTTGATTTGAGAAAGCACGTTTTGGAATACGATGATGTGATGAATAAGCATAGGGAGGTGATTTACAGAAAGAGAAGGGAAATTCTGGAAAAAGCCCAGAACTCGACGCTCAGAGGGCAGATTTTGGAAATAATCAAGAAAGCCGGGCTCAAAGAAGAGGATTACGAAAAGAAAGAAAAAGAAATAGGGGAAGATAAAATGCGGGAAGTGGAAAAGATTGTTTCTTTAAGAGTCATGGATGCTTTTTGGATGGAGCACTTGGAAAACATGGAGCATTTGAGGGATTCCGTCAGATTAAGAGCTTATGGCCAGAGGGATCCTTTGGTGGAGTATAAGACAGAGGGGCATAAGATGTTCCAGAAACTTTTAGACATGATTGAATCCAGCATCGCCGACATGATTTTTAAAGTCAGTTTAGTCCCGGAATCTTCTGTTCCGCAGCAAGTCGTTTCGAAGCCAAAAGATAATGTCGGCAGGAATGATCCTTGTCCTTGCGGTTCAGGTAAGAAGTATAAAAGGTGTCATGGGGCGTAGAGACCAAAATTTATGAAAATTATTCACAAAGGGCAGACAAAAGAGTTCAAAAATAGCGAGGATTGCATCGCAATTGAATATCCCCTAGGAGACAAGGATATAAATGGTGCTATCGTGGAGCTGACTGGTAGATATCCAAATAAAGGAAGGGTTGTAAATTTGAAATGTAAAGAATTAGCTTACGTGATTAAAGGTTCTGGCAAGGTTGTTGTCGAGAATGAAGAAATTAATCTTAAGGAGGGAGATTTGATTTTAATTGAACCAGAGGAAAAATATTTTTGGGACGGTAAATTAACTATGTTTGTACCATGTGCTCCAGCTTGGTATCCAGAACAACACAAAGAAGTGGATTAATATGATTCCTGCGGTTGGTTATTGAAGATCAAAAAATGCCATAGTAAATAGGAACATGGGAAAACAAACATTTAAACCAAAACCTGGGCAGATAGATTATACTAATGTACGCTGGGCGCCAGTGGTTAATTGTGTGCTGAAACACAAGAATAAATTTCTAGTTGTTCAGCGGAGCAAGGAACTAAATTTCTACCCTGGTTATTGGAACGGAATTTCAGGATTTCTTGATGATCAGAGAAGTTTGGTTGAAAAAGTAGCAGATGAGATAAGAGAAGAGCTCGGCGTCCCTAAAAGTAAAATTAAACAGATTCGACTCGGAGAGATTTTTGATCAGGAAGAACCGAAATATAAGAAGACATGGATAGTGCATCCTGTATTAGTAGAGGTAGAAACAGATAAGGTTAAGACTGATTGGGAGGCAAGAAATTATAAATGGGTTACACTTGAAGAGGTAAAGAAATTGGATTTATTGCCAGGATTTGACAAGGTTTTAAAGAGGCTATCTACGTGGATTAGGAAATAAAATAATTGTTGCGCTATGATTAAATACGTTCAAATACTAACTGCTGTTTCAGATAAAAAAGAAGCTCAAAGAATAACCAATTTATTGATTGAAAAGAATTTAGCTGCCTGCGTTCAGATTTTAGGTCCAATAGAGAGTGTTTATAAATGGAAAGGAAAGAAGAAAAAAGCCAAAGAATTTTTATGTTTTATTAAAAGCTTAAATAATAAAAGCAAATTAATTATTAAGAAGATAAAGTCGCTACATAGTTATGAGATTCCTGAAATAATCGTTACGCCCATTATCGGGGGAAATCCAGATTATTTCAAATGGATGGAAAAAGAAGAATAAAAACATGGAACAAAACCAATATTTACACGAAGTAGCCATAACAGCCATCATCATTAAGGACGGCAAATATTTAATTACCAGAAGGTCGCCGAATAAAAAAAGATTTCCCGGCCTGTGGACGGTTCCGGGAGGCAAGATGGAAACCAACGATTATTTAAAATTGCCCAAAGATACGGAATTCTATTGGTACAATGTATTAGAGCGAACCTTAAAAAGAGAAGTAAAAGAAGAGGTGGGGATTGATATAGAAAACATTGAGTATGTTACCAGCCTGGCAACGATCCATGATGACGGGAGTCCGTCTCTGGTAATATCTTGCGCGGCAGATTACGTTTCGGGCGAGATTAGGCTCCAGCCGGAAGAGTCTGACCAATTTACCTGGGTTGACTTGGAAGAAGCCAAAAACTATAAGCTGATTGACGGAATTTACGATGAATTAGTGATGACGGAGCAGAAAAGGAAAGGTAAGAAAATGGAATGGAAGAGATTTTAGCGGCTTTTCTTTTTTAAAAATTATGTTAATATATTATACATGTCAAAGAGGAAAACATATTTAACCATTCTGGCTATTTTTCTTTTAACTTTTCTGGCTGGGAATCTCATTTATCCCCAGTTTTTAAAATTGAAATGGCCCAAAGAAATTCCCTTTAAATTGGGTCTGGATTTGCAGGGAGGGACTCATTTGATTTACCAGGCTGATTTGTCCAAGATTGCCGACAAAGACAAAACGGAATCCATGGAAGGCTTGAGGGATGTTATTGAAAAAAGAGTTAATTTTTTCGGCGTAAAAGAGCCGCTGGTCCAGGTTCAGGGAGAAAAGCTGATTATTGAGTTGGCGGGGGTGGTGGATCCGGCCGAAGCCATAGCACAGATCGGACAGACGCCCTTTCTGGAATTTAAAGAAGAAAAACCGCAGGACATAGTGGATAAAATTACCGCAAAGCAAAATGAGGTAAAGGGAAAAACAGAAGAAGAAATTAAAAAAATTGACAATTGGCAGCTGGCTTATGAAGATCCCTTCCAAACAACCCCTTTGACCGGAAAATACCTGGAAAAAGCGGAACTGGGCTTTGATCAGACCACTTATCAGCCCCGCATTCTGCTTCAGTTTAATTCTGAAGGAGCCAAGCTTTTCGAGGAAATTACCGCCAGAAACATCGGCAAACCATTGGCTGTTTATCTGGATTATCAGCTGACCCAGGCTCCCATGGTCAGGGACAAGATTTCTGGCGGGAAAGCAGAGATTACCGGCAATTTTACCGTTGAAGAGGCGAAAAGCCGGGTAAGGGAACTTAATTCCGGCGCTTTGCCGGTACCCATAACTTTGGTTTCCCAGCAGTCGGTCGGTCCGACCCTGGGAGCCATGTCTTTGGAAAAATCACTGAAAGCGGGATTTTACGGATTTTTGGCAATTGTCATTTTCATGATTCTTTTTTACAGGCTGCCCGGGATTTTGGCTTCCATTGCCCTGGTGATTTATATCATTTTTGTTCTTGCTTTATTCAAGCTTGTTCCTATAACCCTTACCTTGGCCGGCATTGCGGGTTTTCTTTTATCGATAGGCATGGCGGTTGACGCCAATATTTTGATTTTTTCCCGGATGAAAGAAGAAATGCAGCAGGGGAAAAAATTCAATGTTTCCGTCGAGGAAGGATTCAACAGGGCCTGGCCGTCGATCAGGGACAGCAATCTCAACACCCTGATTGTCTCAGTTATTTTATTCAGTTTTGCCACCAGTTTCATAAAGGGATTTGCCTTAACCCTCAGCATCGGAGTTCTGGCCAGTATGTTTTCAGCCATTTTCATCACCAGGAACTTTTTGAAATGTTTTATCGATACCAGGCTGGAGAAAGTAAAATGGCTGTGGTAAAAAACAAAAATTTCATTATATAATAAATTAAATAATTTTAAATTTATCAATAAAAATTTTCTTAAAACTATGGCACAAAAAAGATTTTTATTCACTTCAGAATCAGTAACCGAAGGACATCCGGATAAGATTTGCGACCAGATATCAGACGCTATTTATGATGAAATGTTGAAACAGGACCTTGATGCGCATGCGGGAATTGAATGCTTTTGCACGACGGGCTTGGTTTTGGTCGGAGGGGAAGCCAAGACAAAAGCCTATGTAGAAATACCCGAAATAGTAAGAAGGACGCTGAGGGAAATCGGTTACGATAAATCCGAATACGGATTTTGTTGCGATGACGTGGGCGTTATAGTCACGCTCCACGAGCAGAGTCCTGACATCGCCCAGGGAGTTGAGGAAGGAACCGGCGAATTCAAGGAGCAGGGGGCCGGCGATCAGGGGCTTATGTTCGGATATGCCAGCAACGAAACGCCTCAGCTGATGCCTTTGCCGATCATGCTGGCCCATAAGCTGACAATGAAACTGGCCGAGGTGCGGAAGAATAAGACCCTGCCTTATTTAAGGCCTGACGGCAAAAGCCAGGTTACCGTAGAATATGATGACGGCAAACCTTTAAGGGTTGAAGCGGTGGTTATAGCTGCCCATCATTCGGAAGAGGTTGAACTGGAGAAGCTTAGGGCAGACATAAAAGAGCTGGTAATAAAACCAGTATTGGGAAATTTCTTGGACGAGAAGACAAAAATATTCATTAATTCCACGGGAAGGTTCGTGATCGGCGGCCCGCCGGCTGATACTGGCTTGACCGGGAGAAAGATTATTGCTGATACTTACGGCGGCGTCGGAGCGCACGGCGGCGGTTGTTTCTCGGGAAAATGCATTACCAAAGTTGACAGGAGCGGAAGCTATATGGCCAGATACGTTGCTAAAAATATAGTTGCGGCAGGATTGGCGGATAAGT
>Ga0315275_10000074_pt1 | contig 72626 bp, 65 predicted proteins | sample YL17G03_0_MG_FD_205557 | JGI IMG/M metagenome (GOLD analysis project Ga0315275, IMG submission 205557) | Sediment microbial communities from Yellowstone Lake, YNP, Wyoming, USA - YL17G03_0 | ecosystem: Environmental > Aquatic > Freshwater > Lake > Sediment | place: USA: Wyoming | collected... | reverse complement strand
ATTGCCAGGCCGGACTCGTCTGCGAGAACGGTACCTGCACTCAGCCCGTCATCGTGGTGAACTGCACCCAGGACAGCGAGTGTCCGACGGGACAGGTCTGCCTGCACAACGTCTGCGGTGATCCGCAGCCGCAAGGAGGCACCTGCTACGAGGACGCCGACTGCGCCTCTCCGCTCGTCTGCATCAACGGGACGTGCCAGGAGAAGCAGCCGGTGCTCGGCCCCTGCGACGATGACGCCGACTGCCAATCCGGGCTGGTCTGCGAATACGGCGCCTGCCAACAGCCGCCCACGGGATGCGTCGACAACAACGACTGCGCCCAAGGGTTGATCTGCTTCCTGGGCGAGTGCCTGCAGGATCCGGACAACGGCGACCCCGACACCTGCGTGCCTGGCGAGGTCTACATCTGCCACATCCCGCCGGGAGATCCCGGCAGCCAGCACACGGTGTGCGTCGGCTACAAGGCCGGCAACACCCACCTGGAGCAGCACGGGGACAACCTCGGCGAGTGCATCGCCCCGTAGGGCGATGAGCGTCGCGGCTGCCGCAGTGAACGGCCCAAGCCTCCTTCCTTGAAGTAATGCGATAAAGCCCTATCCGTCTCGGATAGGGCTTTTTTTGTCGCCTGGCGATGACGACCGACGCGCCAAATAGCCGGTCTCTCCCCTCAGAACCGGCTTGACAATCGAGCCGAATCTACCCAAGATGCGCTTGTTCTTTAGACAACTTACGGAGGAAAAATCATGAACCGACCAGCGCTCTATCTCGCATCGATCATGTTCGGCATCATGGCATCCGTCGGCTGCGGCGGCATCATCTATGTCCCCGCTCCGCCCGATTATTGCGACGTCCGCGACGACTGCCAGGCCGGCCAGGTCTGCATCGATCACCAGTGCACCGATCTGCCCGCCGACTATCAATGCGCCACCGAGGCCGACTGCCCGGACGACTACGCCTGCGTCAGCGCCAGCTGTCTGCCGTTCATCGTTCCCGAGTGCGCCGGCGACCAGGACTGCTCCTCGCCGCTCGTCTGCCAGAATGGCCTGTGCGTCGAAACGCCGCCGCAGTTCTGCGGCGGCGACGACGAGTGCCAAGGCGGCCTGATCTGCCATCGCGGCGAATGCATCGAGGTGCCGCCGGACTCCCACTGCCTGAATGACGCCGAGTGCGCCGCCGGGTACATCTGCCACGAGGGTGGCTGCGTGCTCATCCCGCCGGATGACCATTGCTTCCAGGACAGCGACTGTGCCGAAGACCAGATCTGTCACGAGGCCGTCTGCGTCGCCGCTCCCCAGGATGACCACTGTCTCCAGGACGCCGACTGCGCCGCCGACCAGATCTGCCATGAGGCGGTCTGCATCCCGGTGCCGACTGACGGCCATTGCCTGAGCGACGACGCCTGCACGGCGCCCCAGCTCTGCATCCACGGCAATTGCGTCGCCCCGCCGGACACCGGCAGCTGCTTCACCGACGCGGACTGTCCGCAAGGCCAGGTCTGCAACGGCGAAAGCTGCCTGCCGCCCCAACCGGTCGGCGGCGGCTGCCGTGAAGACGCCGATTGCGCCGAGGGTCTGGTCTGTACGGACGGCCTCTGTGCCGAGCCGCCGCCTCCGGACGGCGACAATGACGGCGTGCCTGACGCCCAGGACAAGTGCCCCGGCGTGCCGGGTTCGCCCGACTTCGCCGGCTGTCCGAGCGCCATCGACGTGACCTTGCAGCAATGCTGCCACGACGAAGGCCAGCACGAGTCCTATAGGTGTTCCGATCCGCACATGGTCTGCCAGCCGGTCGCCGGTGACACGGCCTACGCCTTCCCCAAAGGCGACGGCGCCTGCGCCAGGCAATTCGGCTGCGGCCACGAGCACTACGCCGAGATCGTCGCCAACTGCGCTCCGGCCGCCTCCGGCCAGACCGACGCCAACGGCTTCGTCCGCCTCGACCTGACCCCGGGTGACTACCTGGTCATCGCCGTCGATCAGGCGAGCGGCCAGCATGCCGGCAAGTCCGTCTACCAGCTGCAGGACGGCAAGTCCCGCGCGGTGTCCCTGAGGATCGCTGGCGCCTGCGGCGATGACGACGATCATGACGGAGATCATGACGGCGACCATCACTGATCGGCTGCCCCCTCCGTGAACTCAAGCCCCATCCCGACGGATGGGGCTTTTTTTGTTACAATACGGTCAGCTATGACCAACCATCAGATAGCCGACAAGCTGCGCCACATGGCCATTTTCTACGAAATGGAGGACTTGCCTTTCCGGCCCCAGGCTTATGAAAAGGTCGCCGATGCCATCGACGCCCTGGGCAGCGACGTGGCCGAGATATTCGAGGAGCAGGGCGAAAAAGGCCTGCGCGGCATCCCCGGCGTCGGCGAAAGCATCGCCGGCCACATCGAACAGCTGCTGCGCCGCGGCAATTTTCCCGAATACGAGAAGATGGCCGCCAAATATCCGGTCGACCTCGACCAACTCGTGGGCATCGAGGGCGTCGGGCCGAAGACCATCAAGACGCTCTACCGCCAGCTGAAGATCCGCAACCTGGCCGACCTGGAAAAGGCCGCCTTGGCCAAAAAGATACGGGCATTACCCCACTTCGGCGTCAGGTCGGAAGAGAACATCCTCAAAGGCATCGAGCTGCGCAAGAGGTCCGGCGGCCGCAAGCTCCTCGGCTACGTGCTGCCGATCGCGCGCAAGATGGAAGCCGAACTGGCCGCGGTCAAAGGGGTCAAACGCGCCGTCGTCGCCGGCTCGGTGCGCCGCCAGCAGGAGACCATCGGCGACATCGACATCCTGGTGACGACCTCGGCGCCGGAACGGGTCATGGAGAAATTCGCCGCTTTCCCGGAAGTGGCCGAGGTGCTCGAACACGGGCCGACCAAGACCACTGTCCGACTCTCGAACGGCATGCAGGCCGACGTGCGCGTCATCGACGACGCCAGCTTCGGGTCGGCGCTGCAGTATTTCACCGGCTCGAAAGAGCACAATATCCTGGTACGCAAGCTGGCCATCGACAAGGGTCTGAAACTCAATGAGTACGGCATCTGGCGCGGCCGGCGGCGCGTCGCCTCGCGGACCGAGGCCGACGTCTACCGGGCCATCGGCCTCGACTACATCGAACCGGAGCTGCGCACGGCCGGCGGCGAGGTCGAAGCGGCGGCGGCCGGCAAACTGCCGGACCTGCTGCCCTACGGCTGTTTGCGCGGCGACCTGCAGGTCCAGACCGAGTGGACGGACGGCAGCGCTTCCATCGAGGCCATGGCCGAGGAGGCGCGGCGCGCCGGTCTGGAATACATGGCCGTCACCGACCACACCCAGGCGCTGGCCATGGTCGGCGGACTCGACGAGAAGAAACTGGCCAAACAAGGACGAGAGATCGACGCGGTGAACCGTAAACTTGAAAAGGCCGGAAAAAAATTCCACATCTTGAAAGGAACTGAGTGCGATATCCTCAAGGACGGCTCGCTGGACCTGGATGACGCGGCACTCAAGCGGCTCGATGTCGTCGGTGCCTCAGTACATTCCCTCTTCCGCCTGAGCCGCGCCGAGCAGACGGCCCGCATCATCCGGGCGATGGAGAACCCGCACGTGGACATCATCTTCCATCCGACCGGCCGGGTCTTGAAACAGCGCGATCCCTACGAACTGGACATGGAAGAGATCATCAAGGCGGCCAAGACCACCGGCACGGCGCTGGAGATCGACGCTTTCCCCGACCGTCTGGACCTGAACGACGTCCATGTCAGGATGGCAGTGAAAGCCGGAGTCAAACTGGTCATCGATACCGACGCCCACCGGCCGGAGCATCTCCGATTCCTGGACCTAGGCGTGGCCGTGGCTCGCCGCGGCTGGGCGACAAAAAAAGACGTGCTCAACACCCGTCCGTTGAAGGACTTGAAAAAATGGCTGAACACGGCCAAAAACAAACGCCGATGACCGGCCGCTCGCTGGACACCGCCAGCCGCATCGATTAACATTCGGACACGCTTTATAATGAAATATCAGAAGCGAGGAACCGTGCTTTTTACTGGCCGTTTCTAGGCCAGAAAAAGCATGGTTCCGAGCGCCACGCCGCTGTGGTGGAATGGCAGACACAGGGGACTTAAAATCCCCCGACCGAAAGGTCATGTCGGTTCGAGTCCGACCGGCGGCACCAACCGAAAAATACCGCCAAAAAGGGCGGTTTTTTCGTCTGACGGACGTTCGGCGGCTGCTGTTATTTTCCGCAGCTTTCGTATATCATGGACTTGTCCAAACCTATGTCCGAACCTATCAACGACGCGGAAAACCTGGAAAATATTCTTGAGCCTCATGCCGAGGCCGAAGAGAAGGTCTTCGACCTGACGCTCAGGCCGAAGCGTCTTTGCGAATTCGTCGGCCAGTCCAAACTTCGGGAGAACCTGGGCATCTTCATCGAAGCGGCCAAGCGCCGCAACGAACCGATCGAGCACGTCCTGCTCTACGGCCCGCCCGGCCTGGGCAAGACGACGCTGGCCCACATCATCGCCGAAGAGATGGGCGTGCGCGTCCGGACGACCTCCGGGCCGGCCTTGGAGCGCGTCGGCGACATCGCTTCCATCCTGACCAACCTGGAGAACGGCGACGTCCTTTTCATCGACGAGATCCACCGCCTGAACAAGGTCGTCGAAGAGGTCCTTTATCCGGCCATGGAGGAATTCGCCCTGGATATCGTCATCGGCAAAGGACCGTCGGCCCGCACGGTGCGCCTGGACCTGCCCCGCTTCACCCTCATCGGCGCCACCACCAGGATGAGCCTCCTCTCGGCGCCGCTGCGCGACCGGTTCGGCGCCACTTACCACCTGGATTTCTACCTGCCGGAGGAGCTGGCCACGATAATCAAGAGGAGCGCCCTCATCCTCGGCACTGAACTGCCGGACGACGCCGCCGCCCTCATCGCCTCCCGCTCCCGGGGCACGCCGCGCATCGCAAACCGCCTGCTCAAGCGCGTCCGCGATTTCGCCGAGGTCAAAGCCGGCGGCCGCATGGACGCCGAGACCGCCGAGACCGCCCTGGCCATGCTGGAGATCGACCGCCACGGCCTGGACCGCACCGACCGCCTCATCCTCCTGACCATCATCGAGAAGTTCAGCGGCGGACCCGTCGGCCTGCAGACCATCGCCGCAGCCATCTCTGAAGAGATCGAGACCGTCGAAACGGTCCACGAACCGTTCCTGCTCCAGCTCGGTTTCCTCAACCGCACGCCGCGCGGACGGGTGGCCACCGAGCACGCCTACCGCCACCTGAACCTCCAGCCGCCGGGCAAGGAACAACCGAACCTGATAGACGACCTATGACCATCACCTTTTCGCTTTCGCTGGCACTCATCCCCTACGGCCTGATCGCGGCCTTCGTGGCGGCCTTCGCCATCTTCAACATCCACCACCTGGTCCATTACGGGGCGACGACACGCCTCAGCTACGTCATCACGGCAGTCTTCCTTTTCGGCGTAGCGTTCATCTCCATCCTCACCTGGTACCAGCTGCGCGGCGTGGATTGGAAACAGCCGATCTCGCTGACCCCGAGGATATCCGGACCGGCCCTGATGGAAGCCGATAACCAGAACATCCCATGAACATCGACCTGATGATCCACCGCAAGCCGGGGGAGAACATCATCTTTTATCTGCGGCGGCACCCGATCATCTATATCGGAGACGTGATCATGGTCGCCGGCCTCGGACTCATACCCGTGATCGGCGATATCCTGGTCCGGCTGATCTGGCCGAGCCTGCTGGCCGGTCCTGTCTCGCGCCCGCTCTTGGTGCTGCTGGCCAGCGCCTATTACCTCGTCCTCTGGCTGTTCTTCCTTTCCTCGTTCGTCGATTATTACCTGGACGCCTGGGTCGTGACGGACGACCGCATCGTCAACGTCGAGCAGCGCGGGCTGTTCTCCCGGACGGTCTCGGAGCTCGACCTGGCCAAGGTCCAGGACGTGACCTCCGAGGTCCGCGGTTTCCTGTCATTCGTCTTCAACTACGGCAGCGTCTTCGTGCAGACCGCCGGCGAAACGGAGAGGTTCCACTTCGAACAGATCGCCAATCCGCACGCCGTCCGCAAGCAGCTCCTCGGCCTGGTCGAAGCCGACCGGAAGAAGCAGGGCGAGGTGAAACTCTCCACCGAATGATCTGCCCCGGCGCCGCATCCGGGGATCAACTCCGACCAATAGAAAAAACTCCGCCGGCGACGGCGGAGTTTCGATAAGGAGCATCCTTGGGGATCAGGGCGCCTGATGGCAATCGCGGCAGCGCGCCTCGTATTTTTCGTCGCCGCCGACCTGGATGCGTTCGCCTTCCGGCGGCGGTGCCGCGAGGAACTGGCTGCGCACGGCCGGAGCGCCGCAGCAGACGCAGACGGCGGTCAGCTTGGTGACCGAATCGGCCACGGCCATGAGCTGGGGCACCGGTTCGAAGGGTTCGCCCCGGAAGTCGGTGTCCAGGCCGGCCGCGACGACGCGCAGTCCGCGATCGACCAGAGTGCCGGCGACGGCGACTATCGATGACGGGAAGAACTGCGCCTCATCCAGACCGATGACGCCGTGGAATTCCTCGCGCTCGATCCAGACCAGAATATCCTCCGGCCGGTCGACGGCGACGGCGGCATGGGTGCGGCCGTCGCGGGAAGCAACGGTCACCTCGTCGGTCCGGGTGTCGCGCCTGGGCTTGAAGACGATCGTCCGGAGCCGGGCGATCTGGGCCCGCCGCAGCCGACGGATCATCTCCTCGCTTTTTCCGGATGACATGCAGCCGGTGATGACCTCCAGCGATCCCTTTTTCATCGGGTTGCCTCCTTAAATGTGGTTTAAGTAGGATGGCGCGCCCAGTATACTCCGCCAGCGGATTTTGTCCATACGCGCGGCCAAGAAAAAGCCGCCTCGTCGAGGCGGCTTGAGAATGTCCGTACCGGTTCAGCGCCGGACCCAGCGGTAATTGTTCCAGACCCATCTGGCGGCCGTGGCCGCGTCGCGGAAGACGTCCTTCTTGCTGTCCGAACCAAGGACGACGACGACGAGCGTCTTGCCGCGGTAGTCCATCATCTTGACCGCCAGATTCCACTGCGATTCCTCCAGATAACCCGTCTTGCCGCCGGTGACGATCAGGCCGTTGGTGTCGTCGGTCAGCAATTCGTTGGTGCTCTTGATGGTATGCTTCTGGCCGGCCAGGATCATCTCGTACTTGGCCGTGCTGGCCGAACGCCGGATGTAGTAATACTTCTCAAAGACCTCGAGAGCCAGCGCCCCGATCTCCTCGGCCGTCGAGACATTGGCGGGATCCATGCCCGACGTGTCGACGAAATGGGTCGAGGCCAGCCCGATGGCGGCCGCCTCGTCGTTCATGGCGGCGACGAAATCGGCGGTGCTCAGGCCGGTGGACCTGGCGATGGCGTTGGCGGCGTTGTTAGCCGAGCCGACGATCATGGCGTAGAACAGGTCGGCCGTGCTCAAACGCGTGCCGGCCGCGGCCTGGAGCTTGGCGCCGCCGACATCGTCCTCCTTGGCCATGGTCACCATCCTGGCGAAGGAGATCTTGTGGTCCAGGGCGACGGCGGCGGTCATCAGCTTGGTGATGGAAGCCATCGTCCGGACGGTCCGGGAATTGCGCGCCAGCAGCACCTCGCGCGAAGCCACGTCGACGACGAAGACGGCGTCGGCCGTCAGCTTGCTGAAATCGAACTGGGCGCCGTCCTTGAGCAAAGGCGCAAGCGCCGTCTTGCGCACGACCAGGGGCTTCGGCGTCGGGGTTTCGGCGGCCGGGACTGCGGCCGGCGCGTAACCGGCGAGCAGGTCCGGATACTCCTTATATCCGTACTTCCTGGCCCAATCCTCGAGGTCAGCCAGGCCGCTGGTCTTGGCCGAGGGAATGGCCGTCCAGTCGTCCGGGCGGAAAGCCTGCTGCAGGTCGCGCCGCGTGTCATAGATCCGTTCCAGCTGCTGGGCAACTGTTTCCGGCACGCCGGCGCCGGAAACGGCCGGCGGCGAGACAAAAAAGACCGAGACCATCAGAAGCGTCCCGGTTATACGCCAGAATATCGACAGTGAACGGTCACTTTCAACGGTCATGCCTACACCTTACTAATACAACTTCTTTAATTCAATACCGGTGTAGTAATACTTCAATATTTCTTCAAAACCGGCTCCGGCTTCGGCCCGGCCGAAGGCGTCGTTGGCGGACATGCCCACGCCGTGCCCCCAGAGCGTCAGCCCCTGGTCGTAGGGGGCCGGCTTGGAGATGAGCCAGGGATGGTTGTTGCTGCCCCAGACCTCGGTCCAGGCGCGGGTCCGGCCGTCGGAGCGGGAAAAGTACGGCGTGACGACGATCTCGCCGCCGTAGGTGACCACCGTGCCGCGCGTCTCCTCGGCCGCCCGGACGACGTTCGGCCTGACCAGCTCGGAGACGTAACCCTTGTAGACCTGGTCGTTGCCGGTGGTGTTGACGTCGAAATATTCAGACTTGTGCTTGCCGCCGATGGAGACGACGAACAGGGCGTAGGTGCGGGCGGCAGTGACCAGGGCCTTCTGGTATTCGTAAGGCGAGGCGTTGGAGGTCTCGGCCAGGCCGCGCATATAATCCTCGACCGGCAATTCCTCGATGACCCAGAGTTTGTCGGTGGCCCGGGTGTAGAAGACCTCCAGCGTGCCGCGGTAGCGGTTGAAGTTGATGCTCGTGTCCCAGGTCGGGCGGTTCTCCAGGCTCTGTATCTCGAAGATGGTCGAGGCCGGATCGTCGGGCCGGAAATGGACGTGCTTATCGGTGGTGAAACTGAAGGCGCCGCCGTTGGTCACGGTGTAGGTCCTGCTGGCGAAGTCGAAGACGACCTTGGTGACGCCGGAAAGCTTGGCGACGGGGTTGTCGTTGCCGTCGATAAGCGTGTAGGCGCCGTCGCCGGCGATGACCACCGGCTTGGTCGTGTAGTAGAGGCCGACGCGGATATTCGGCCCGCGCGGCCCGGACCTGGACAACTGCTCGTCGTAGAGGTCGCTGACGACCGAGGACACCAGGCCCTGGCGCACCTCGACCGGTATCTGCAGTTCGCCGCCCTCGACCAGTTCGTCGCCGGCGTTCAGGGTGAACCGCGCCAGGTAGACGCCGCCGGAGCGCGGCGCCGTCAGCTTGAAATTGAAGAAAGACAGCTCCCCCGGCTTGATCTGCGTCGCCGGCAGGCGCGTGGCCGTGTCGGTGTCGGCCCAGGACGAATCGCGGAAGGAGAAGGCGTTGCTGGCCGGCTCGGCCTTGAGCGCCAGCGGCGTGTCGCCGCTCTGCGTCCAGACGGTGCGGCCGATGTTCTTGAAGCCGACGCGGAATTCCTTGGTCTGGCCGGCATCCAGTGTCAGCGCTTTCTCGCTGACCAGGAGCTGCAGCGCCTTGAAACCGGCGGCGATCTTCTTGGTCATGCCGTTACCGCCGACGTCCATGGCCGGAACCGACGCCTCGCTCACCAGGATGTCCACGGTGAACTTGCCGCCCGGTATCCAGGCCAGGCTCTCGGCGGCCAGGGCGAAGGTCTCGTGGTAGGTGCCCGCTTCCAGAGGGGCGTAGAGGGTGAAGGTGATGCGGCCGACCTGCCCGGGCAGGACCTTGGCCTCGATCAGTCGGGCCGGCTGCGCCTCGTTCATCCAGGAAGCGTCGGCGAACAGGCTCTTGCGGTATTTTGGATCGAAGGTGTAGATGGAGACGAAGTTCTTGCCTTCAGTCAGCCAGGCGGCCCGGCCGGTGTTCTTGAAACCGATGGTGAACGTCTTGGACTCGCCCGGGGACATTTCCAGCAGCTGGCTGGAGCGGATCATCTCCTTGGCCGCGTAGAGCGGCGTCACGGCGACGGCGGCCGAGACCGGCGCCGGCTGCAGCAGTCCCAGGACGGCGGCGCTGAAAAATAAAAACGCCGCCATCTTCATCCCGAGGGCGGAGCTTGGGCACGACGATAACCGACAACCTTCCCGGACAGGGAATAACCGTAAGGCGGGGGTTTTTCGGTCACCGATTTTCATATTTGTTTGGCTTTTTGCCCCTCCTTATCGTCTCCTGATCTAATTTTATCGGATTTTCGACCTACCGTCAAAGCGGAAAGGCCGCTGCCGTGATATACTTCCGTAATGCCGCCGAAAATCCGCCGGCCCCGGCCGTCGTTCGGACCGAAAAAACGCGCCGGACGGCCGGATCCCCGGCGGAACTGACCCATATGTCGCTGACCCGCGCCATCGCTGGCAATACTTTCGTCCAGGTATCCGGAAAATTCATCGGCACGCTGCTGGGCATACTGACGGTGGCGGTCATGACCCGCCATTTGGGACAGGCCGGCTACGGCGAATTCACCACGGCCATCTCTTTCCTGCAGTTCTTCGGCATCCTGGTCGATTTCGGACTGACCTTGACCATGATCCGGATGATCTCCGACGCCGGGGCCGAGGAATCGCGGGTGGCTTCAAACATCTTCACCCTGCGGCTGGTCTCGGGCCTGGTCTTTTTCGGCGCGGCGGCCGGCATCGCCCAATTTTTCCCGTACCCGCCGAGCGTCAAAGCCGGCATCGCCCTGGGTTCGCTGTCCTTCCTGGGCATCTCGCTGTCATCGGTGCTCGTGGGCATCTTCCAGAAGAAGCTGGCCGTGCGGCTGGCGGCGACGGCCGAGGTCGCCGGCCGGCTGCTTCTCTTCCTGGGCGTGCTCTTCGCGGCCAGGCTCGGCCTGAGCCTGCTCTGGGTCATCGGCATCCTGGTCGCCAGCAACCTGCTACAGCTGTCGCTCAGCCTGGTCTTCGCCCAGAAACTGGTGCGCGTCCGGCCGGCCTTCGACCTGGCGCTCTGGCGGGAGATCGTCCGCCAGAGCTGGCCTATCGGCGTCTCCATCGCCTTCAACCTGGTCTACCTCAAGGGCGACGTCATCATCCTGTCGCTCTACCGGACGCAAAGCGAGGTCGGCCTCTACGGCGCGGCCTACAAGATCCTCGACGTCATCACCATCGTCCCGGCCGTCTTCATGGGCCTGGTCCTGCCGGTGCTGACGCAGGCCTGGTCGGGCGGCGACAGCGAGACCTTCAAGCGCCGGCTGGGCCGCGCTTTCGATTTCCTGTCGCTCATCGCCCTGCCGCTGGCCGTCGGCACGCAGGCCGTGGCCGCCGACGTGATGAGTTTCGTCGCCGGCTCGGCCTTCGCCGCCTCCGGCCGGATGCTCTCGATACTGATGCTCGCCGGCGCCATGGTCTTCTGGAGCGGCCTGTTCGGCCACGCCGTCGTGGCCATGGGCCTGCAGAAGAAGATGATCTGGGCCTACGGCCTCGACGCCGCCGTCTCGCTTGTCCTCTACCTGGCGCTCATCCCGCGCTATGGCGCCGCCGGCGCCGCCTGGGTGACCGTCTTCTCCGAGACCTTCATCGCCCTGGCCACGGCCGCGGCTGTCTTATATAAGATGCGCGGCTCCGTGCCTCTCAAGACCTTCAGCCGCGCCCTGGCCGCCAGCGCCATCATGTACGCGGTCATAGTGCCGCTGCACCAGGTCCATGTCCTCTGGCGCGTACTCATCGGCATGGCCGTCTACGCCGGCCTGCTCTTGGCCCTGGGCGTCGTGACCAAGGACATGCTCGGCCAGCTGCGCCGGCCGAAGACCGCCTGAATATGAGCCCGATCCTGACCATCATCATCTTCGTCGCCGCTGCCGCGCTTTTCCTTACCGCCTGTCTCTGGAGCCGCCCGGCCGCCGTGGCCGTCCTGGCCGGCCTGCTGCCGGCCTACCTGCTGCGCACGGCCATCGGCATTCCCGGCGCCGACGGACTGCCGACTTTGCCGACGACACTGCTGGAAGTGCTCATCCTGGAACTTTTCGCCGTCTGGTTTTTCATGGACGGCCTGAAGAAGGGCGCCTGGCAGGCGCTCGGACGCTGGGCGTCGCCGCTGGCGCTGGTCCTGGTGGGAGCCACGGCCGGCGTGTTGGTCTCCCCGGACCTGCGCGCCGCGGCCGGCCTGTGGCGCGCCTACTTCATCGAACCCATCCTGTTCTTCGTCGTCTTCGCCGACGTCATCAGGACCGCCAAACAGCGGGCGGCCGCGCTCGTCGGCCTCGGCGCCTGCTTGATCGTCATCGGACTGACCGCTGTTTACCAAAAGATCACCGGCTTCGGCATACCCAACCCGGTCTGGCAGGCGGCAGCCACCAGGCGCGTCACCAGCTTCTTCGGCTTCCCCAACGCCATCGGGCTGTTCGCCGCGCCGGTCATCGTGCTCATGGCCGGCTGGGCCGCCGCTCTCCTGCGCGCCAAGGACCGGCGCGCCAGGCTGCTGGCCGCACTGCCGGCCTTTTCGGCCCTGATCGGCTGCGCCGCGGTGTTTTTCGCCGTTTCCGAAGGCGCGATCATCGCGACGGCGGCCGGACTGGTCGCGCTCGGCCTGATGACCAGATCGCTGCGCGTCCCGACGCTCATCGCCATCATCGCCGGCTGCCTGGTCTTCAGCCTCTATCCGCCGGCCACCCGTTATGCCGCCAACCTCGTCAGCCTGCGGGACGATTCCGGCTCGGTCCGGCTGATCCTCTGGCGGGAATCGGCGGCCATGCTGGCCGACCATCCGATCTTCGGCGCCGGTCTTTCCGCCTACCGGCAGATAGTCGCGCCCTACCATCAGGCCAAGTACATCGAGCTCTTCATGTATCCACACAACCTGGTCATGAACTTCTGGAGCGAGATCGGCCTCGTCGGCTTGGCTGGCTTCATCTGGCTGTCCATCAAGTTCTTCGTCGACATGATCCGCTCGCTGCGCGGCCGGGCGGACGGCTGGCTGCACCGAGCGCTCATCGCCGCCATGATCGCCGTGCTCGTCCATGGCCTGGTCGACGCGCCCTACCTGAAGAACGACCTGGCCGTGCTCTTCTTCATATTGGTCGGTCTGGCCGAAAGTTTGGCGACGAACGCCGGCCTGCGGCCCGCGTCGGCGACCGCGGACCCGAAAAATAAGGCGAAATAACGGCCTGATCAGTACATGCGGCCGAGGACGACGGGCGACAGCAGCCCGTCTTTTTGTCGCGACTCTTGACAGCCCCGGGCGGGCCGAGGTATAACGTTAGTGTAAATAATACACTAACTAATTAACGTCTTATGCCCCTGCCGCATCTCCTCGATATCAACACGGTCTTTTTCACCTTCCTTAATTACCCGATGAGCTACCTGGAATTCTTCGGCACGGTCTTCAACATCTGGTGCGTCTGGCTGACGGCCAAGGGCCGGATCTCCAGCTGGGGCGTCGGCATCGTCGGCATCGTCCTCTACCTGTTCCTCTTCTACCAGATACAGCTCTACTCCGACATGGTCGAGCAGATCTACTTCCTGGTCATGAGCTTCGTCGGCTGGTGGCTGTGGCTGCACCCCCGGTCGGACTCGGAAAGGGCGCCGGACAAACGGCTGCGGATCGGGAAGAGCGGCTGGCGCACCAGCCTGGCCTACGCCGCCATCATCGTCGCCGGCACGCTGGCCATGGGTGCGCTCATGTCCCGCATCCACCTGCTGCTGCCGAGATTCTTCCCGGAAGCAGCCTCTTTCCCCTACCTCGACGCCTTCACCACCGTGATGAGCTTCGCCGCCACCGTGCTCATGGCCAAGAAGAAGGTCGAATGCTGGTACCTTTGGATCCTCGTCGACATCATCGGCATCGGACTGTACTACGCCAAGGGCGTGAAATTCATCTCGCTGGAATACCTCGTCTTCCTGGTCCTGGCCACAAAAGGACTTCTCGAATGGCAGGCGCAACTGCGCGGCTACGCGGCGGCCCGGATCCGGCCGGCTGAAGCGGCCGCCTGAGACCTATGACCATCCCGGCAGGCGACATGACGCTGACCGACGGCCGGCCGGAGAGCGGCCTGGTCTTCGGCAAGTTCATGCCGCCGCATGAGGGCCATGTCTTCCTGATCAACTTCGCCCGGCGATCGGTCCGGCGGCTGACCATCCTGGTCTGCTCCCTGCCGGACGAACCCATCCCCGGCGAACTGCGCTATCGCTGGATGAAGGAGATGTTCCCTGACGCCAACGTCGTGCATCATGCCGCCGTCGTGCCGCAGGAACCGCGCGAACATCCGGATTTCTGGAACATCTGGAAAGACAGTATTGGGCGGCATTGCCCCGGGGAGAGATTCGACTGCCTGTTCACTTCGGAGGACTACGGCTGGAAGATGGCCGAGATGCTCGGTGCGCGCCATGTGCCGGTCAACCGGCGGCGCGACCTGGTGCCGGTCTCCGGCACCGCCGTCCGCCAAGAGCCGCTCCGGCATTGGGAACTGTTGCCGCCTGCCGTGCGTCCGTATTTCGCCAAACGCGTCTGCATCGTCGGACCTGAATCGACCGGCAAATCGACGCTGGTCCGGAACCTGGCCGAACGCTACGGCACGGTCTGTGTCGAGGAATACGCGCGCAGCCTGCTCGACGAATACGTCCGGGCCGGCCGGCGCCAGCCCGGCGAAGTCCGTTACGAGGACATCGAGACCATCGCCCGCGGCCAAGCGGCGGCTGAGGACGCCCTGGCCCGCCGGGCCAACCGGGTCATGTTCTGCGACACCGACCTGCTGACGACCGTCTATTGGTCCAGATTCTATTTCGGCCGGTGCCCGGACTGGATCGAGGGCGAAGCGGCCAGACGCGCCTATGACCTCTACCTGCTCTTGGACGTGGACGTCCCCTGGGTCGCCGACCCGCAGCGGCCGATGCCTGACCTGGAAAAACGCCGCCAATACCTCTCCTGGTGGCAAGACGAGTTGCGGCGGCTGGGCCGACCATACATACTGATAAGCGGCGGCTGGGGCCGGCGCTTCGAAGCCGCCTGCGCTGCGGTGGACCGGCTGTTGCCGGCAAGCGTGGACAAAAAGGCCAAGCCGTGATAATTTTGAGCTCACCGAAAAAATGAAAACATCGAAGCGCGGCCAAACGGATCATGGAGAGGTGCCTGAGCGGTCGAAAGGGACGGTCTCGAAAACCGTTGTACCCGGAAGGGTACCGTGAGTTCGAATCTCACCCTCTCCGCCATCAACGCGGAAACCCCCGAAAGGGGGTTTTTGCGTTGATGATTTGAGATGCGGGAGATTCGAAGGGTATCCGAGGACTTGCCTTGAATGGCAAGTCCGAGGAACCCGGACTCCGGAGGAGGAGCGAGGCTTGGGGCAGGGGCCCCAAGACCCGAGCGACGGGGGAGGAGGAATCTCACCCTCTCCGCCATCAACGCGGAAACCCCCGAAAGGGGGTTTTTGCGTTGATGATTTGAGATGCGGGAGAGAGGAATCTCACCCTCTCCGCCATGACAAAAAGTATCGAGTAACCCGAGTGCTCGATAATTGAGCCAAGGACCGCCGATGAAACGGCGGTCTTTGGTATTCGCACAGTCTGAATTTGGGGTCCATTTTGTCAAAAGCACGGCAAAATGCGAGAATATCGGCATATTTAAGGATCGGTCGTGGTCATATCTGTCTCAATTGTCGAGCGTCGCTAAAACGTCTGAATAAATATGGACACGTATCGCATCAGACATGCCTGGCAGAAGTTCGCCGAAACGATGCGTGATCTCAGGGTTAAGCAAGTTGCCACGTTGAGACGTTTTGAGGAACGGCGGAGGCGCCAGCAGGTCGATCAGGCTCGGAAGAACCTCAATGAACTATGACGGCCGATAAGGAAAAAGGGGCGGGGCCGGAGCCCGAAAAGCATCCCGAAGCCCGAGAAAACACGGCGGCGGATGTTTTTGAGTCGCCCCAGGCGGCCGCTGAGTTTATTGAGATGGCTGGCGTCGAGACCGACGCACTGAAAGCGGCCGGGATGCCGTTCGCTGAACAGATCGCTTCCCGTGACGGGCGTCCGGTCGATGCCGGCACCGCGGCCGAGCTCGCCGGCATCGCCGCCGAGGCCGACGCCGCCGAGGCCGAACTCAGGAAAGAACTGCAAGCGGCCGAAAACGAGGGCGCCGAAAAGCCGCCAGACGACAAGGCCATGTCGCGCCAGATCACCGACCTGGATGCCTTGGTCGGCAGGTTCATCGGCACCGACGGCGCGTTCGATCAGGGCGCGTTCGAAAGGATCCCTGACGACGAAAGGCAGCCGATAGTGCAGGCTTTCGAGGCCGTTGCCGCCGCGGCCAAAACTGACCCGGCCGGATTCCTGGCCTCCGCCGAGGCGCTGCGAGGCCTGCGGGTCGGCGAACTCCGCGAACAATTACTCGATGATGCGGCGCGGGAACTTGCCGAACGCGACCCGGACCGGGCTTTCGCTGAATACCAAAAATTCGTTGAAACCGGGCTGTTGGAACAAAAGGATGAGAAGTCGGTGGAAGGCAAGCGCCGCGAGTTCGACGGACACTTCGTCAGATCGGAGCTCCATCGGATAACGGAAACGGCTGATCTCGACCCGCTGGAAGGGGCCAATCGCCTGGCCGGCCTGCGGGAACGCGCGTCAGCGGCAGGGATCAGTATTTCATTCGAAGAGCGGCAGGCGGACGAAAGGGTCAGAAAAGCCATGGAGCAGGCGCTGGCATCCGGACAGGACGGCGTGGACATGTATCGCCGCCTGGCTGATACGGCGCCGGGAAACGACACGGCAGCCTGGGCGGTGGCCCGGCGGGCGCTGGAGCAGGCGACCGGCGGTTGGGATGAGAAAAAGAAAGCGGCGATATCCCGATTAGCCGACCAGGCGCCGGAGGCGCTGCTGCACCATGCCACCGGACAGTACACCTCGAGCGGCTGGACGCCCGAGGAGCGCCTGCAGCTGGTCGAGAAGATCATCGCCCGTCCGGACGGCAAGCGGTCGGTCCTGGCCGAACTGAAAGTGAGCGATCTGCCGCCCAACGCCGGCCCCGAGGTCCGCCGCGCGCTTCTAGAGGCCTACGCCGCCAACAGACCCGAGAGGCTGGTCGATAACGTCGAAGTTTTCGCCTCCGAGATCGCCGCGCTGCCCGAGCGCCAGCGCAATGAACTCGTGGACAAGACCATCGAACGCGACCCCTACGCCATCGTCCGGCAGTCCGAATCCTGGAAAGGCGTCCTGACCGAGAAGCAGATACGGGACATGGTCGTCAGCATGGCCGGAAAAGGGGAACTGCGCGTCGGGCCGGACAGTTTCCTGCTCAAGAAGATGCCGGAGGTGCTGGATGCCTTCACGCCCGAGGTCGTAGACTCGGTCATCCAGCGGCAAACGGAGGCCGCGCTCGAACTGGCCGCCAGCGGCAAGATCCCCGTTTCACCGGAACAAAACCGCCGAATGACGCTGCAAATAGCCAAGCTGGATCGGCTCTATGACGATAACCTCGAGCGACTCCAAAAGATCGGCGCTCTGACGCCCGAAACGCTGGATGCCGTGGTGGACAACGCCCCGGCCGTGGCCCTGCGGCTGGCCGCCGAAGGCAAGGCCGGGTTGTCCGACGAACAAGCCAAGCGTTCCATAGCGCGGCGGCTGGAGGCCGGCCGGCTCGAGTCTTTCGAGACCGTGATCCTGGAGCGGCTGGTCGGCGAACGCGGCCTGAAAATGTCCGAAGCCGAGGTCTGGACGATCCTCGACTCGGGGCTGAGCGGCGGCAACCTGGCCGACGCCAAGGTGCTCGGCGCCATCAGGCGCCTGGCCGAAAGCGCCGAGGCCGGACCCCGTCTGTCCAAACTGGTCAACGCCGCCGAACGCATCGTCTCGTCGCCGTCGGCTTCCCTGCGCCGGCTGTCCCGCGAAATGCTGGGCCAGCTACGCGACGCCGAAGACCCGGAGGCCGCTTTCACCGAGGTCGAAGGCATCTTCGAACGCAACCAGCTGCCGCTGACCGGCAAGGTCTTCAAGGTGTTCGAGGTGCTGAATCCGAAGGATCGGCTGGCCAAAATGGCCGGCGCCGAACACTGCAGCCCGACGCTGCGCGCCGAGAGCCATCGCGGCCGGATCTTCACCATGTACAAGGACCTGCTGCGCGCCCACCTGGACTCGAACAACCCGTCGCTGCGCGGCTACCTGGAGACCATCCAGGGCGGCCAGGCGCTGGCCGACAAGGTCGACGCCGGCGGCCTGGAGTCGCTTTCCGCCGACGAGCGTGGGCGTTTCGATTCCTTCGTCGGCAAACTGAAACGGCTGTACGAGTCCTCGACGCTCGGCCGCACGCGCGGCGACGAACCGCCGGCCGGAACGGAGACCGCCGACATCTACAAACAGGTCCGGCGGAGCCTGGGCGTGGCCGAAGGCGGATCGCTGGGCCAGCGGGTCGCCGAAATGTATCTGAAACCGATCGGCCTGGATTCCATCGAGTCGGCGCTGGCCAGGATGGACTCCGTCAAGACCGCGGCCGACAGGCGCAACCGCGAGCTGGCGGCGGGGAGCGGCGGCCAGCTGGCGGTCCGGGAGGGCGACCTGCTCAAGGGTTTCGACGCCGCTTTCCTGCGCAATATCCTGGAGAACGGCTCCGTGGCCAAGGAATTCCTGGGCGCCAGTTCCGATTCGGACGCCACGCCGCTCGACACCGATGTCGCCCGCGTGGACGAAGAGGACGCCGCCGCCGGCTTCGCCGAAGCCCTGAAGAAGTCGCCAGCCCAAGGCTACGGCGAGATGCTCATGCTCGTCCGCGACCGCGGCCAGTTCCAGAAAACTTCGGCGGCCGATCTGCCAGCCGACCTGACGCGCCATGCCCGGGTCCGCGAACCGAAACTCGAACTTTTCCAGACCGGCGTCATCGACCCGAAGCGGCACTACGGCATCCGCACCGGCCTGCCTTCGAGCGAGATCGACGCCCTGATCGTCACCGACAGGCTGGCCGCCGACAGCCGGCGGCTGGACAGCCGGGTCATGGACGTGGTCGCCAACGGCCAATACATCCCCGTCGCCGACGAGCGCGGCCGGATCCTGCTCACGCCGGAAGATTTCGACTCCCAGCGCCGGCGCTTTTTCGCCGGCCTGGAGGGCCAGCCCTTCCGCTACGTCGAGTCCTCCCTGGAAAGATCGCCGGAGCACTCTGCCGCCATTGAGGCCATCATCGAAGAGAAACGCCGCGAGCGCCCCGTGATCGAGGGGATGAACGCCGACCTGCGCGGCGCGGTCATCGGCGAGCTGCAGGCGCGGGGCATCGAGACCGGCGCCGGCTTCAGCGAACTGCTGGCCAGCGCCGAGGTCTACGACACCGGCTCGACGAGCCGCGGCACCAACGTGCCCGGAGCGGTCGATTTCGACTACATCGTCAAGCTCAACGCCGCCGACATGGAACAGGTCGGGGCCGTCAACGAGGCGCTGGTGGAAAAGCTGGGCGGCCAGAAGCACGAGGGCCACCGGACCGAGCAGCTGCGGCTGCTCGGTTCCAAGCTGGGCGCCGGCGGCGCCGACGTCGACATCGGCTTCGTCAGCAAGGCCGAGGCCTCCGTTTACGAATCGCACGACGCCGTGCGCGACCGTCTGGACGCCATCCGCGGCGAACTGGGCGAGAAGGCCTACGAAAAAGTGGTCGCCAATATCGTCCTGGCCAAGAAGCTGCTCAAGGAAGGCGGCGCTTACAAAAAATTCGAACACGGCGGCATGGGCGGCATCGGCGTCGAGAACTGGCTGCTGTCGGAAGGCGGCAGCGCGCTGACCGCCTTCGAATCGTTCGAGAAGTCCGCTTTCGACGGCGACAAGCTCCGACCGCTCGAGCAGTTCAGGAATGACTACAAGGTCATGGACCCGGGCGTCAACGCCAAGACCGGCGGCCATGATAATTTTGTCGGGCTGCTGACCGAGGACGGCTATCGTAAGATGGCCGAAACGGTCAGAAAATACCTGAGCCAGGTCCGCGGCTGAGGTCAACTGCCCCGGCCATGTCCCATCTTGCCTCATGGCCCCGACCTATATGCCCCAAACCAGCCCCGGGCCTGACCTCTTGAAGAAGCCCTCGATGTCCTGCCGTAGCAGATACTGAACCTGAGTACACCGCCAATCGACCCGCTTCGCTCGCTTATGGCTACGCCAAAACGAGCAGAAGAGGGTCGAGTGCCCCGAGCTTGCCGAAGGGCTGACTCCAGACATTTGACTCAAACGGATGAAGGGAAGAATACTAAATAGATGAATGTCTGGTGCACGTATATCGTCCGATGCGCTGACGGGAGCCTGTATGCCGGCATCTCTAACGATATCGTTAAGAGGGTGGTACGACATAACGCGGGATGCGGTGCCGCATATACGCGGAGCCGCCGACCGGTGATCCTGGTATGGCAAGAGCGGGTCGGATCTGAATCAGCCGCCCGAAAACGTGAGGCGCAGATAAAAGGGTGGAAAAAGACAAATAAGGAGAATCTGGTCAAATTCGGTCACCCCGACGGTCCCATCAGGGCAGTTCCATCGCCAATGATCTAACGAGGGGCCTCACATCCCCCGCCATGTAAATTTTGTCATGCGACCCACAGGGGTCATTTTGTTATATAATCAAAGAACGGATAATAAATTTCTACACCCGGAACATGTCCATCAAGAATCCGATCATCAAAAACATCTTGTCGGCCACAGCCGTGGCCGGATTCGGTTTCATATTATTGAATGCCGCTTTCCTCTTTGATTTCCTCTATCAGAGCGCGGTGAGGGGGGTCGTCAGACTTTTCATACCACTCAACCCCGAGTCGGACTTATTCTGGTTTCCGCCGACGATGCATGTTTCGTTCATGATCGTCATCATCCTGATAACCTGGCTCGTCTTCAGATCAAAACTGGGCGTGCTTTACAAGGCGATATTTTCGACCGTGCCGCTGGCCGTGGTTCTCGTGACCATGGGCATGTTCCTGTACCGATGGCCGATACTCTCTTATTCGCTCGGCGGCCTGTTCTGTATCAGCGTCTTATATTATCTGCGCCGCGCCAAACGACACTGGCTTTATATGTATACCGTGATCTTGGTCGGCCTGGTCTTGGCGATCTTCAGCCTCTTGGGCGGAGAGATATAGGAAAACAATGACTCACAACGATCAAAAAAGCGGCCGCCGAAGCGGTCGCTTTTGAATTCTCTTGTGGCCGCGCGCTCAATTCTTTCGCGCCCGGATAGCCAGGAACAGCGGGAACTCAGAACGGGCGCGATTCTCGGCTTTCGACCGCTTGCCTGGATCGCTTTCGCGGTCGGAAACCCATTCTTCCAGGGCGTCGATGACGAAACCAGCTTCGGCCAGCGCCGAGACATAAGCGCCGATCGGCCGGTGATGGGTCATGGTCGTCACCGGCCGGCCTCGGCCGCCGGGATTCATCAGGATAGGTATGTCGAGCGGGGTCAGGTAGCGGTCGAGACGGCGGAAAGAGATCTTCTTGGTCTCATCCCAGCCCCATTCGCTCTGCCGCGGGACACGGAAAGCCGGATGGTTGGTGACGACGATGAATGGCGCCCCGGCTTCCAGGACGCCGGCCGCCGCGCCGAAGACGGCTTTCATGTCCGGGATGTTCTGGATGGCCAGGATGCAGACGGCGCCGTCGAACCGCCGGGAACGGACCGCGTCCGGGAACCGCCGGGCGTCGCCGACCAGGAACTCGGCGCCGACCAAGCCGCGCCGCCTGGCCCGTTCGACCAGAGCCGCGGCCGCGTCGAAACCGACGGCCCGCGCGCCGTTCTTGACCAGCATTTCGGCGAACGAACCCTCGCCGCAGGCGATGTCCAGATAGGTCCGGCCGGCCTGCGGCGCCAACAGCTTCAGGGCGCCGGGGAAGACCAGGGTCTGCTGGTAGTTGTGTTCGCTGTCCAAATGCGAAGCATACCAACCGGCCACGTGCTGCCAGCCTTTTTCACCGCCTGAAGGCCGCGGCCCCGGCGGCCGCTGTCCGAAAAACCGTTTCTTCGGTCCTTGGTGCCCGTTCATCTTCCTCATACGATCAAGAACAGCATAACCCAACGGCTTGGGAACGCCAACGGGTCGCTCGGGACCGTGATTTTATGACCTCGAAACGGTCAGAAAATCAGATCCCTCGCTTAGGAAATTAATCATATACCCGGCGATTCTTGAAAGTGCGGCCCGCAAAAGCTACTATGAGCAAGATTCGAGGCCTGCTCCACTATGTCCGTTTTACCGACAGCCAAAACTCAGCCGACCGATGAACAGCTCATTGAGCGGTATCTTCAGGGCGACGAGCCGGCCCTGGAAGCGCTCATCTCCAGATACCTGAAACCGATCTACGGCTTCGTCCACCGTTGCCTGGCCGGCTCGCCGGAAGCGGCCGACATCGCCCAGGAAACGTTCATCAAAGCATGGAGATCGCTCAGGCGCTTCGACCAGACCAAGAAGTTCAAGCCTTGGCTCTATCGCATCGCCAGAAACGCCTCGCTGGACCACCTGAAAAAGAATAAGATCATCCCCTTCGCCGCCCTGGAAGATGACCATGGGATGCAACCCGGTGAAACCATCCCCGACGACCGGCCTCTCCCCGACGAGATCTTCGAAGACTCGCTTTCAGCGCAGGCCGTCGGTTCGGCGCTGGGAGAACTGGCCCATGAGCAACGGGCCGTGCTTGTCTTGCGGGCGGAAAGCGGCCTGACCTTCGAGGAAATGTCCGAGACATTGAATGAACCCCTGAACACCGTCAAAAGCCGCTATCGGCGGGCTCTCCAGGCGCTGAAAAAGAAACTCAAACCGGAATGACTTCCGGCGCGACCATCGGGGGTGCACCAAAAAGCGCCCCTTTGTCGTATTAATAGATAGACCTATGACCAAAAGCCTTACCGATATCCTCCGCGAACTGCCGGCGCCTGAACCGCCGCCCGGTGCCGCGCACGACATCCTCTGCGCCATCCGCGACGAGCAGCGGCGAAAAATCAAGATGCGCGTCGTCATGACCTCGGCGGCCGCGATCGTTTCGGCCATCGCGCTGATCCCCGTCTACCAGGCGGCCCGGGACCATTTCGCCGCGACCGGCTTTTTCCAGCTGGTCTCCATGGCTTTTTCCGACCTTGACGCCATTTCCGGCATGCTCGGACAGTTCCTGATGATGGTGCTGGAATCCTTGCCCGCCGCCCCGGCGGCCGCCCTGCTGGCCGTCGTTTTGGCATTCATCCTGTCTCTTAAGCAGCTGGCGCGATACGTCGCCCAGCTTTACCGGCCGACCAGGTTGGTCTGCCATTGAACACTCATATGGATACCAACAAGATCGTCAATTCACCGATACTTAAGAAAATACTGATCGGCCTCGGCATGCTGGCCGTCCTCCTGGTCGTCTTCGCGCTGGGAGTACGCGTCGGATACAGCAAGGCGTCATTTTCCTACCGCTGGGGGGAGCAGTATCACCGCAACTTCGGCGGTCCCCGAGAGGGTTTTTACGGGCCGCGCGGCGACTCCATGCAGCGCCCTTTCGGTCCTCCCCCGGAGTTCACCGACGCCCACGGCACCTTCGGCACCATCCTGAAGATCGACCAGCCGACCGAAGCGGGCAAACCGACGGTCCTGGTCATCTCCGGTCGCGACCAAGTGGAAATGACCGTCCTGGTCTCAGACAAGACCATCATCCGCGACCAGCGGAATGACGTCGCGGTCGGTGACCTGCAGGCCGATGAAGGCGTCATGGTCATCGGCGACCCCGACGACCAGGGACAGATCGCTGCCAAACTTATCCGTGTTTTTCAACCCTTTAACGGCCAAAAATAAACATAAATATTTATGTTCAAGTTCGTCACAAGGCATAAATTCATCACGTTCCTGGTCCTGGCCGCTTTGGCGGGCGGCGGTTACTACGGGTACCAAAAAATGACCCAGAAACCGGCCGAGACTCGCTATGTCTTGGGCACCGTCGAACGGGGCTCATTGATCGTATCCGTTTCCGGCACCGGCCAGATTGCCGCCTACGATCAGGTGGACGTCAAATCCAAAGTTTCCGGAGACGTCATCTCCGTCAGCGTGGCCAAGGATCAGGTGGTGAAGGAAGGCGCGGTTCTGGCGCAGCTGGACACGCGTGACGCCCGGGCGGCCGTCAACGACGCCGAGATCGCCCTGGAAAGCGCCAAGATAAAGTTGGATGACCTGCTGGCGCCGCTGGATCCTCAGACCTTGCTGCAGGCCCGGAACGCCGTATCCCAGGCGGAACGCGACCTGGAAAAGGCCAAAAGCACTTTCGAGACCATCGATGCCGATACCGAACATGCGCTGGCCACGACCTATGAAGATGGCTACAGCCAGGTCTCCAGTTCTTTCTATAAGCTGTCCGATTACATGAAAGACCTGCGCGATGTCATGGGTACTGACAAGAGCGAAGATGAGAACATCAGCGCCTACAAGCTGATCCTCGGCGCGAATTCTATTTATATACAAAGACTGCAGGATGATTACGCCGCGGCCAAACAGCTATACGACATCAATTACGCCTCATTCCGGGAGGTCTTCAGCGATGCCGACCGCCCCGCCATCTATAAATTGCTCACTGATACGCTGAATACGGCCAAACCGGTCTTTCGGGCATTGGAAAGCGCCCGGCACATGTATGACGCCATAACGCTGGTCAGCTATAGCCAGTATCGCATCGCCTCGACCATCGACAAGTTGAAACCCAATATCGAGAGCGACACCGGTTCCGTGTCCTCGGTCATCAGTTCGCTGCAGCAGACCATCGATACGATCGACACTACCGTGGCCGATACCCCGGGCAAGATCAAGGACGCCGGACTGGCATTGAAGTCGGCCGAGGAAAAGCTCGCGGAAAAAAAGCAGGCCCTGGACGACGTCGAGGCCGGCGTGGACCAATTGGACATCAGGACCCAGCGGAACGTCGTGGCCCAGAAGGAGGCGGCGCTGCGGGACGCCCGGCAGCGCTTAGCCGATGCCACCGTCCGGGCTCCTTTCGGCGGCGTCATTGCGGCCATCAACGTCAAGAAGGGCGATTCCGTTTCCTCGGGTGCCGTCGCCACACTGATCACCGAACAGAAGATCGCCGAGATCACCCTGAACGAAATCGATGTCGCCAAGGTCAAGATCGGACAGAAGGCGACCGTCACCATCGACGCGCTCAGCGACCTTTCCATCACCGGCGAGGTGGCCGACATCGACACTGTCGGCACGGTCAGCCAGGGCGTCGTCACCTACAAGGTCAATATCGTCTTCGACACCCAGGAAGAAAAAGTCAAGCCAGGCATGAGCCTGGCGGCGGCGATAATCACCGAAGCCAAGCTGGACACGATCATGGTGCCCACTGCCGCCATCAAAAGTTCGGCAAGCGGTTATTACGTGGAAATGCTCGATGATCCCGTCCCGGCGGCGGCCACGGGAACCAACGGTTCGTCTTCGTCCAGCTTTACCTCGGCCACCGCGCCGCGCCAGCAGGCTGTCGAGGTCGGGCTGTCCAATGACACGACGACCGAGATCACCTCAGGCCTGACAGAAGGGGACAAGGTCATCGTCAGCACGATCAAGCCCACTACGACCACGACCTCGGCCCAAGGCAGCAGCCTCTTCGGCGGCATCGGTGGCGGGGCACGTCCACCCGCCGCAGCCGGCGCTGCCGGCGCCGTCTTCCATCGCGACTGATATGCTGGAATGCCGCAAGATCGGTAAAACCTACGGCGAAGGCGATCTCGCCACGGAAGTCCTCAAGGACATCACCTTCACTGTCCAAGACGGCGAGTTCGTGGCCATCATGGGGCCGTCCGGTTCGGGCAAGTCGACGCTCATGAACATCCTGGGCGCCCTGGACGTGCCCACGGTCGGCCAGTATCTCATTGGCGGCCAGGATGTCTCCAAGCTGTCCGATGACGAATTGTCCGATATCCGGAAGCAGAAGATCGGTTTCGTCTTCCAGTCGTTCAACCTGCTGCGCCGGTCCACGGTCCTGCGCAACGCCATGCTGCCGCTGGTCTATGCCGGCGTGCCGCTGGAGGAGCGCGAAAAGCGTGCCAAGGAGGCGCTGATCGATGCCGGCCTTCCGGAAACGCATTTCAACCACCTCTCCAATCAGCTCTCCGGCGGCCAGATGCAGCGCGTGGCCATCGCCCGGGCACTGGTCAACGACCCGGCGCTCATCCTGGCCGACGAGCCGACCGGCAACCTCGACACCAAGACCGGCGAGATCGTCTTGCATACTTTTCAGGAGTTGAACCAAAAACGCCGCCGCACGGTCATCCTCATCACGCACGAACTTTACGTCGCCCAGCACACGGACCGCATCATCCAGATCCGCGACGGCATGATCGTCAGCGACGAAAAGAACGACAATAAGATCCTTGTCGGACATGAACACTTATGAACATGAGAATTTCGGATCTGATCGCGGAAGCGGCCTCGGCCCTGCTGGTGAACAAAGCCCGGTCGGCCTTGACCGTACTGGGCATCGTCATAGGCATCGGTTCGGTGATTGGACTCGTAGCCATGGGCCAGGGAGCCCAAGGGACGATCAAGTCCAACATCCAAGCATTGGGATCGAACCTGCTCATGGTCCAGCCCGGGTTCCAGCGCGGACCGGGCGCCCAAGTGAGCCAAGGACGCGGTACGGCTCAGAGCCTGACCTTGGCCGACGCTGAGGCCATCGCCGCGGAAACCACGGTCAAGGCCGTGGCGCCGGAGGCTTCCGGCCGCTACCAGGCGACGGCCAAGGGCACCAACACCAACACCCAGGTCATCGGCGTCACCGACAACTACGCCGAGGTCCGCAACATCCCGGTGGCTGACGGCAACTTCATTTCCGGCCAGCAGGTCCAAGACGGGGCAAAGGTGGCTGTCTTGGGCCCGGTGACCAGAGACGACCTGTTCGGCGAAGGCGCTCCGGCTGTCGGCCAGACCGTCCGCATCAAGAAGGTCGATTTTAAGGTCATCGGCGTGACCGAGACCAAGGGCGGCACCGGCTTCGGCAGCCAAGACGATCGCATCTTCGTGCCCATCACCGCCGCCCAGCGCTACCTGACCGGCAACGATAGCCTGAACACCATCAACGTCCAGGCGGTCGATGAGCAGTCCATGACCGATCTGCAGCAGCAGGTCACCGATCTGCTTCTCCAGCGCCACCGCATCTCCGACCCGACGCTGGCCGACTTCAGCATCATGAACCAGGCGGATATCGTCTCGACCATGTCAACGATCACCAACACTCTGACCATGCTGCTCGCGGCCATCGCCGCCATCTCGCTCATCGTCGGCGGCATCGGCATCATGAACATGATGCTCACTTCGGTCACCGAACGGACGCGCGAGATCGGCCTGCGCCGGGCCATCGGCGCCAAACGCGGCGAGATCAGCACACAATTCCTGCTGGAATCGGTCATGATAACTTTCGTCGGTGGCGCCTTAGGTGTCTTGGTCGGCTGGCTGCTCTCTTGGGCCGCCACGACCTTCGCCGGCATCGCCGCCTCGCTGTCGGCAGAGGCCATCAGCCTCGCCTTCGGCGTATCGGCCGTCATCGGCATCGTCTTCGGTTTTTATCCAGCCCAACGGGCGGCCGGCTTGAACCCCATCGAGGCCTTACGTTACGAATAATGAATTCACTGGGCGACAAGCCCAAAAAAATATTATGGAGAGAAAGACTAAACTGATCCTAATCCACGTCATTGCCGTGTTGGCGCTCGCCGGGGCGTCAGCCTGCGGCGGCATGCTCTACGGCAAGAGCCAGGCGGCCGGGCAGGGCGGCCAGCGCGCAGCCGGCGGCAGCGGCAACTTTGCCAACCGTCAGCCCGGCGTGAACGGCGGTCAGTTCGGCGGCCAATTCCGACCAAACGGCGGTCAACCAGGCGGCGTCGGCGGCCGGAACGGCGGCGGCCTAGTGAGCGGCGAGGTCATCTCCGCCGACGCCCAGAGCATCACCGTCAAACTCCGTGACGGCGGTTCGAAGATAGTCCTGCTCTCCGGCAAGACCGAGATCTCCAAGTTCGTCGCCGGTGCCACGAGCGACCTGACGGTCGGCGAGAACGTCATGGTCACCGGCACGGCCAACACCGACGGCAGCGTCACGGCGCAGACGATCCAACTCCGGCCACCGATGCTCCAAGGCCAGAATGGCGGTGCCCCGGGCGGCCAGCCAGCAGGGACACAACCACCGTCGCCGCCCACCCCATAAAACCTGAATTTAAGGCTAAAATAAGCCGGCCTGACGCGATATGCCAGGCCGGTTTTTCGCTTGCGGCGCATTTACATAGATCTCAGCCGGTGGTATTTTGTATCCGCTATCAATAATGGGATCGCGCCATATAAGCCGACACAATCTCGGCGGCCGGGCGACCCAAACCACATGTCATTATTCGACGGCATCATCATCGTCCTGGGGCTGACCTTGTTCGAGGTCATCTCCAGCGTAGACAACGCCGTGGTCAACGCCGACGTCCTGGCGACCATGTCGCCCCGGGGGCGGCGCTGGTTCCTGCTCTACGGCATCATCGCTGCCGTCTTCGTCGTCCGCGGCCTGCTGCCGCTCATCATCGTCTATGCCTCCAACCCTTCGCTGGGCTTCATCAACGCCCTGACCGCCACCTTCAGTTCCGACCCTTCGGTCCGCGACGCCATCGAAAAACAGAAGCCGGTCCTGCTGGCCGGCGGCGGGCTGTACCTTCTCTACCTCTTCTTCTACTGGTTGTTCGTGGAATCGAAGAACTGCGCGTTCACTTTCGAGGCGCACATCCATCAGAAACTGTCCTTCTGGTTCTACGCCGTCGCCTCGGTCATCCTGCTCGTGACGGTCTGGCTGGGCATGAAGATCGGGCCCATGGTCGCCTTCGGCGCCGTGGTCGGCTCGACCGCCTTTTTCATCACCAACGGATTCAAACACAATGCCGAACAAGCGGAGAAAGCGTTGCTCGGCCAGACGAAACTTTCCGACATCAGCAAGATCGTCTACCTCGAACTGCTCGACGCGACCTTTTCCATTGACGGCGTGCTCGGCGCCTTCGCCTTCACCCTTTCCGTGCCGCTCATCCTGCTCGGCAACGGCCTGGGCGCCTACGTCGTCCGCTGGTTCACCATCCGCGGCGTGGAAACAGTCCGGAAATACTGTTACCTGAAGAACGGGGCGATGTACTCCATCGGTCTCCTCGGACTGATGATGTTGAGCGAGAGTCTGGGGCTCAACCTGCCGATCTGGCTGCCGACGGCGCTGACCTTCACCGTGGTCGGCCTTTTCTTCTGGCTTTCGATCAAAGCCCTGCGCCCGGAGCAGCACAAGGCAGCGTAACCGGCCTTATCCACCGCCGATACTTGAAAAAATGGCGCGACCCGCCATTTTTGTGTTAGAATAAAGCAAAATCACTTCTCCGATACTATGCGCAAATTTTATCTTCTACTGCTCGTCCTGCCGCTTATTTTTGTCGGCGCCGGCTGCTCGCTGCTCAAATCAACTTCCGTCCCCATGAAGCAGATCGAGCTGCAATATTGGCGCGTCGAGGATGAAGCCGACAGCATGACCGAACTCATCGACGCCTACCGGAAGATCCACCCCAACGTCAACATCGTCTACAAGAAACTGCCGGCGGCGGATTACAACAAGCTGCTCCTGGAGGCGCTGGCCGAAGACCGCGGCCCGGACATGTTCAGCATCCCCAACGTCTGGGTGCGCGGTTGGAAGTCCAAGCTCATCCCCATGCCCAAGGAAACGACCCTGCCCACGGTCACCGTCAACCAGCAGAAGCAGATAGTCACCGTCAACAAGAAGACCCCCAGCCTGACCATCAGGGAGATGCTCACCACCTACGTCGAGGTGGCCACCAAAGATGTCATCCTGGAAGGACCGGGGGAGAAACCGGGCGACAAGCCGATGGACCGGATCTTCGCCCTGCCGCTGTCCCTCGATACGCTGGCCCTGTTCTACAACAAGGACCTGCTCAAGAACGCCCAGATCCAGAAGCCGCCGGAGACCTGGCGCGACCTGCTGGATCAGGCGCAGATAATGACCAAACTCGACGACAAGGGCGAGATCGTCCAGTCGGGCGCGCCGCTGGGCACGGCGGCCAACGTCCGCAACTTCTTTGACGTCGTCTCGGCCCTGATGATGCAGAACGGGGCGATCATGGCCGACGACGAGAACGAATATCCCCGCTTCCAGGAATTCCCGCCGAGCGGCCGGGGAGAGACGCAATACCCCCCGGGCGCCGAGGCCCTCTTGTTCTATGACAGCTTCGCCATCCCGGGAGCGCCGAACTTCTCCTGGAACGACGCCATGCCGGACTCGCTCGACGCTTTCGTCACCGGCCGGACGGCCTTCTACTTCGGCTACCCCTATGATGCCACCCAGATCAGGACCCGCGCCCCGAAACTTGACTTCGGCATAGCTCCGCTGCCGCAGGTCGACCCCGGCAAGGTCTTCAACATCGCCCGCTATCCGGTGGAAGTGGTCTCCCAAAAGACCAAGAACGCCAACGAGGCCTGGGATTTCCTGCAGTTCATCGGCCAGCCGGACAAGGTCTCCAGCTTCCTGTTCGCCACCAAGAGACCGACGGCGCTGCGCTCCCTGATCAAAGAGCAGACGACCAATCCGGACGTCGGGATCTTCGTCACCCAGATACTGACGTCCAGGTCCTGGTACAGGGGCGTGGATTACCTCGAAGCCGAGAAGATCTTCGCCGAGATGGTCGACACCAAACCGACGGCCGAACAGCCTGATGTGACGCCCATCGTCGGCCGGGCCGCCGGCCAGATCAACGCAACGATGGAATGACGGCCCAGGGCCGCGCCGGCATAAGGCGCGGCCACTTTTACTTCGGCTTGTTTTGCCTTATACTTAAACAGTATGAAAATACGCAAGGCCATCATCCCCGTAGCCGGCCTGGGCACCCGTTTCCTGCCAGCCACCAAAGCCCAGCCCAAGGAGATGCTGTCGCTGGTCGATAAGCCCGTCATCCAGTACATCGTCGAAGACGCGGTGGCCGCCGGCATCGAACAGATCATCTTCGTCACCAGCCAGACCAAGCGGGCCATCGAAGACCATTTTGACCATAATTTCGAGTTGGAGACCCGCCTGCGGGAGAAAGGCAAGCTCAAGGAACTGGCCGAGGTCGAGCATATCTCGGAACTGGCTTCTTTCGCCTACATCCGCCAGAAAAACCCGCTGGGCGACGGCCATGCCATCCTCATGGCCAAGGATTTCGTCGGCGAAGAACCCTGTCTGGTGCTTTTCGGCGACGTCGTCGTCCAATCCAAGGTGCCCTGCGTCAAACAGATGCTGGAAGTCTATGACCACTATCAGGATTCGGTCATAGCCGTGCAGCGCGTGCCGAAAAAGGAGATTTCCAAGTATGGCATCGTCGCCGGACGGCAATTGGGGCCCAGGACCTACGAGGTCTCCGAACTCGTGGAAAAACCCAAACCGGAAGATGCGCCTTCCGACCTGGCCATCATCGGCCGCTACATCATCACGCCGGAGATCTTCAGGGCCCTGGAGCGGGCCAAGCCTTCGGTCGGCGGCGAGATCAGGCTGATCGACGCCTTCCGCGCCATCAAGGGCCAGCGCTCGATCTACGCTTACGATTTCGAGGGCAGCTGGTATGATTGCGGCGACAAGCTGCAATTCCTGGTGGCCACCGTTGATTACGGCCTGCAACACCCGGAAATAAACAAAGACGGCGCCTTCAGCGCCTTCCTCCAGGACAGGGTCAAAAGACTGAAGAAAGAATCGGGGAGAGGCGCCCGGCGTTCAAAGTGACCGATCTATGGTGACAGACCAAAAAAACCATCGGGACAGGCGGTCGCCGGCATTTTCCGTCCTGGCCATTGCCGCCGTCGTCTCCCTGCTCCTGGGCACCGGACTCGGCTGCAAGGGAGTGAGCAAGGAAGTGGCCGCCCGCTCGAAACCATTCGTCCTGAAGTATTGGCGCGTCTTCGACGACAACGACTCCCTGCAGGCGGCCATCGACGCCTATCGCGGCCTGCACCCCAACGTCCAGATCGAGTACCGCAAATTCCGCTTCGAGGAGTATCAGAAGGAGCTGTTGAACGCGCTGGCCGAGGACAAGGGTCCGGACATCTTCTCGATCCACAACACCTGGATACGCGAATGGCAGCCGCGCATACAGCCGGTGCCGGGGATGCTGAGCGTCCCTTTCAGGGAAATCCAGGGGACCCTCAAAAAAGAGGCCGTCACTGTGATGCACGACGTCGCCGGCATCACTCTGAAACAACTGGCCAATGATTTCGTCGACGCGGTCTACGAGGACGTGGTCATCCCCACCGAGCAGGCCGACCCGCGCGCGCCGCTCATCCCCAGGATCTACGGCCTGCCGCTTTCGGTCGACACGATGGTCATGTACTACAATCGGGACGTGCTCAACGCCGCCGGCATCACGCAGCCGGCCGTATACTGGCGCGAATTCCAAGAGCACGTCAAGAAGATCACGAAGCTGGACGAGGCCGGCAACATCATCCAGTCGGCGGCCGCGCTGGGCACGGCCGACAACATCGAACGGTCCAGCGATATCGTGTCGCTGCTCATGATGCAGAACGGCACGATCATGACCGAATCGAACGGCACGGCCGCGTTCGACCGATTCACTCCGGAAACGGCCGGCCAGGACCTGCCGCCGGGAGCCGCCGCCATGATCTTCTATAACGATTTCGCCAACCCGGAAAAAGAGGTCTACACTTGGAACAACAAGATGCCGAACTCCCTGGAGGCTTTCGCCACCGGCCAAGTGGCCTACTTCTTCGGCTACGCTTATCACCTGCCGACCATCCGGGCGCTCAATCCAAAGCTAAATTTCGCCATCGCCAACTTCCCGCAGATCGAGGGCAACAAACCTATCAATTTCGCCAACTACTGGGTCGAGGTCGTCTCCAAGAAGACGCAGCACCGGGACGAGGCCTGGGACTTCGTGCAATTTATCACTAAGGCCGAACAGGCCCAAAAATACCTTAATGTCACGGGCAAACCAACGGCCCTGCGCAGCCTGGTCAACAGCCAGCTGGAAAGCCTGGATCTCTCGGTCTTCGCCTCCCAGCTGCCGGCGGCCAGGAGCTGGTACCACGGATCCGACGCGGCCGCCACCGAGAAGGCCTTCGCCGACATGGTCAATCAGATGATCGAGGGCGAGACCGATCCGGCCAAGATCATCGAGCTGGGAGCCACTAAGGTCAACCAGACCATCAAATGAGCCGAACATTATGCATATCTCCGCCGCGAAGAAAAAAATGATCATGACGCTGGTGCTGGCGACAGCCCTCGTCGGCTATGGGCTGGCCGCCGCAAGTTCGGTTGCGGCCGCTCCGGCAGCGAAGCCCGCCGCCTGGTTCAGGCTGGTGCCGGAATGCGCCACCATCAAGGGCGAGCCCGGCAAGCCGCCGCCGGTGCCTTCGCTGGTCTGCGTCCTGCAGACCTTCGGCAACATCGCCATGATAATATTGGGCGTGACCGGCAGCTTGGCCCTGCTCATGTTCGTCTACGGCGGCTTCCTCATGGTCATCTCCGGCGGCTCTGCGGAAAAGGTCACTCAGGGCAAGAAGGCGATCACCAACGCGGTCATCGGCATCTTCATCATCATGTGTTCCGGCCTGCTCATCCAGTACGGCATGGACCAGCTTCAGCTCTCCCCTAATTACAAAGCCGTGGGCGTCCACTGCAGCGGCGATAACACACCGTGTTCCAAGCCCACGTGTAAGAGCACTTTCGTCCAGCTGCCTGACGGAAGCCTCAAGTGCGTCGCGCCGGGCGGTTGCAAAGAACTGGAAAAGTACAACATGGAATGCCTAATAGTGACGGGGACGGGGACGGGTGTGGGCAAATATTGCATACCTAATCTTTGCGAGTCCGCCCGGGGTGAAATGTGCTGCTACAAGCCACCGACGCAATAAACGCCAACTGCCTATGAATCCCGGAATGAAAAATCGAGATAAAATACGGAGACTGGCGGCGACCCTGGCTGCCCTGCCCTGGCTTATCTCGCTCATTATCGTCGTCGGCGCCGGACCGCAGGCGGCCTACGCCGCAGATCCGCCCGCGACGGTCCAGCCTTTCCAGACATACAGCATCGAGGCGCCGATCGAGGCCAACGTCCCGCAGGTCATCGGCCGCTTCATCAACATGATCATCGGCGTCACCGGTTCCATTGCCCTGCTCATGTTCGCCTACGGCGGCTTCACCTGGCTGACCTCGCGCGGCAACCCGGAACAGATCCAAAAGGGCAAGAACGTATTCATCTGGGCGACCATCGGCCTGATCATCATCTTTTCATCGTATATAATCCTCAAGAACGTCTTCCGCGTCATCGGCGCCGAATAAGCGACCGACCGGCGGGACTTGGCAGCCGCTGAAACGGCGGTCACGTCCCCAGCCGACTTCGACCGCGCATGATCAATATGAACCATCCATCCAAGACCGAACTGAAAAAGAAATGGCTGCGCCTGGCCGGCGCCACGCTGCTGTCATTGGGGCTGCTGGCCGTCCAGGCCGGGGTCATCTATGCGGAAACGACGCCGCCAAGCACCACCCCTCCGGCCCAGGGACAGGCGGGCAGCAAGCTGTCCACCAGCGCGCCGGTGGGCCTGCCGACGCCGCTGGCCGGCATCAGCCTGCAGCAGCTGGCCGGGCGCATAGTCAACTATATGCTGGGCCTGGCCGGCACCATCGGCCTGGTCATGTTCGTCTACGGCGGCGTGGTCTGGATGACCGCCTCCGGCAATCAGGAAAAGATAGCCGAGGCTAAAAAAACGATAGTCTGGTCGGTCATCGGCCTGGTTTCCCTCTTCACCTCCTACATCATGGTCAAGTTCGTCATCGACACCATCCAGGCCGCCCAGCAGAAGCCTGCATAGGCTAAAACCCCTATTTTAAGCGAAACTGGCCGAAAATACGGCCGGGAGCCGCCTTTTGGGCGGCTCATTGATTTATTTTTCGCGGGTTTTCAGGTAAACTTAATTCGTCCTCATTATTGTGGATATCTATATTAATCCGAAAGGGGGTGACCAACATGACCAAAAATACCTTAAAAAAGATCGCTATCGGCGCCGTGACGGCTTCGGTTCTGGTTCTGCCGTTTATCGCTTTCGCCGCTGAAGCAGAGCTGCTCGGCCTTAACTACGCCACAGCTATCGGCCTCGGTACCAAGGACGTCCGCGAAACGATCTCCAGCATCATCCGGGCCTTCATGGGCCTCCTCGGCATCATCGCCGTCTGTATTATCCTGCTCGGCGGTTTCAAGTGGATGACCGCTGCCGGCAACGAAGAGAAGGTCGGTGAAGCCAAGAAACTAATCATTTCCGGCGTCATCGGTCTCGTCATCATCATGTCAGCTTACGCCATCGCCACGTTCGTCGTTGGCTCAGTCATCAACGCGACGTAACGATCCTCGCGTCATCAGTCAAAAGCGCAAAGCTTTGCCCCGATCCGATTTCCGGACCGGGGACCTGGCGCCAGAATACGCCCGGTCCCTGATCCGGAAGCCGAAAAAACATCATCATCGTCTTATGCGTAACAAGATCGACAGGATACTCGTTTCGGCGCGAACATGGACCTACGCCGCCGCAGCGACTTTTTTTATTTTGTCCAGCCGCGCCGCCCAGGCCGTCAGCACCGGCTTGGACGAATCCGCCAATGAGGCTTACCTGAAACCGAAGGGCGGCACCACCGATGTCGCCACCATCATCGGTTCGCTGGTCAGCCAGGTGCTCGGTCTGGTCGGCGTCCTCTTCCTGATACTGATGATCTACGGCGGTTTCCTCTGGATGACGGCCCAGGGCAACGAGGAACAGATCAAGAAGGCCAAGAACGTCATCACCGGGGCGGTCATCGGGGCGGTCATCGTCTTCATGGCCTACTCCATCACCTACTTCGTCACCGAGACGCTGGTCCAAAAGACCATCGTAACGTAGGCCTAAGCACGCTCAGAAGAACCGCCTCACCATAAAAATCTATGACCCTCCGAAACAAGATCGCCACTGCCACCTGCGCCATCCTCATGCTGGCCGCCGTGGTGCCGGCTCTGGCCAAAGACCCGCTCGCTCCGACCAAGGGTTCGTTGGACAGACCCAATCCTCTGGGGACTTTGAAAAATGCCGGCGACTCCGCCGCCTTCGACACCAAACAAACCGAGCCGACGGCCATCATCTCCAATATCATTGGCACGCTCCTCGGGCTTCTGGGGCTGATCTTCATCATACTCATCATCTACGGCGGTTTCCTCTGGATGACGGCCCAGGGCAACGAGGAACAGATCAAGAAGGCCAAGACCATGCTGGTCAACGCCACCATAGGCATAATAATCATCTCCTTGGCTTACGCCATAACCTATTGGGTCTTCACAAGCCTGCTGCCGGCCACGCGTACGGAAAAGGTGTTTGAATGACCCTCGTGCCGTTTCCGCTTAATGCCGCCCGCCGGCAAGCCAATATGAACCACGCAATCTCAAAGATAAGGAAATCGGTCGCTGCCGCGCTGATGCCGGTTGCCGTTTTTGCCATCTGGATCTGGACTTGGCCGGCGGCTCAGGCCGCGCCCACCCCCGCGCCGGCCGCGACGACGAAGCCCAAGTTATCCGAGTTGGGCACAAAAATGGGCTACAACACGGAAGGCAAACCCGATCCGATCAAGCTGGCCGGCGACATCATCGGCACGGCCCTGACCATGATAGGCATTGTCTTCACTGTCCTGATGATCTACGCGGGCTATCTTTGGATGACGGCCCAAGGCAACGAGGAGCAGATCGGCAAGGCCAAGAAGATCATCATCAATTCCGTCATTGGCATAATCATCACCGCCCTGGCTTACACCATCTCCAGTTTCGTGCTCACCGCTCTCCCTAAAGGGACATAACAAACCCGAGAAAGACCGTATGAAAAACCTCGCGCTTAAGATCAAACCCCTTGTCCTCGCCGCGTTCGTTTTGGCGGTCCTGGCGGCGTCCCTGACGCCGCTCCTGGCCGCCCCTCAGGCGCTGGCCGGCACGACGACGCTGCAACTGGCCGTCGATCCGCCCTCGCCGACGGCGCCCGCCGCGGCCAAGGGCCTCAAGGGGGCGTCCGATCAGATGAAACCTTTCGCCACGGCAGCCGGCATCAGCACGAAAGAAGGGACCGACCTGCCGACCATCATCGGCCAAATCATCGGCGGCTTCCTGGGGATCCTGGGCTCGATCTTCGTCATCCTGGTCATTTATGCCGGCTACCTCTGGATGACCGCCGGCGGCAACGAGGAGCAGGTCGGCAAGGCGAAGAAACTGTTGACCAACGCCGTCATCGGCCTGATCGTCATCATGCTGGCCTTCGCCATCACCAATTTCATCACCTATTACATCGCTAAGGGATCCGGGCTGGTCCCAGGCTAACCGACCCGCAACAAGCCCATATGAAAGCCATCAAGTACATCCTCTCCATCGCCATCGCTGTCACCTGCCTGGCCGCTGCCGCGGGTTCGGTCATGGCCGCTCCGGCGGCACCGCCCGCCGCCCCGACGGGGGGAAACCTGTATGAAAAAATGAGCAAGTCATCGGCGGACACCGGCTTCACCGGAGCCGGTCTGAGCGGCGGCGAGCTCCAACAGGTCGTCCCCAATATCATCAGAGGTTTCCTTGGCATCCTCGGCATAATCTGCGTCGTGCTGATCATCTATGCCGGCTACCTCTGGATGACCGCCGGCGGCAACGAGGAGCAGGTGACTAAGGCCAAAAAACTCATCACCAACGCCGTCATCGGCTTGATCATCATCATGCTGGCGTATAGCATCTCCTACTTTGTCATCAAAACCTTGTCGCGCGCCACCAAGGGCGTGGACTGCGGCTGCCCCGGTTGTCCGTGCTGATGGTAGGAATACTGAGAGAAAAAAATAAGGGGCTGTGCAGAACGCACAGCCCCTTTTTGGCTGAGATGAACCCTACCTGTCCGTCCAGGTGATCCAGTAGTCTCTGATATCGACCTCCTGGCTCGAGAAGTACAGCGAGCCGCCGCTGAAGGAAACTTCATGGCGGTACGTGCCGACCCGCATGGCCTGGCCGTAACGCAGGCCGAAGATCTCACCCGTGAAGGTGTGCTTGCCCATGCTGCCCAGGCACATGTAGGCCTTCTCGTGCGGCGGGATTCCCGGAAGCAGTCCCCTGGCACCGCGGACCCTGAGCGCCTCGCCATCGATCATGATGTTGGCGTAGTAGTCCGTCATGTTGACCAAGGTCAAGGCATAGACGCCTTCACTGCAGCCGGATGGCGGCGTGTGCAGCCAAGCCCAGTTCTGGGGCGGACCGCGTCGCAGCTTGGCCGGCGGGGGGACCATGTCCTCGGGGCGCGGCAGGACGGAGCCGTTCGGGGATGGGAGAGGATCGCTGACCGCGTCCTGGTCGACGGAGCCGGCGGGCCGCGGCGTGCCTTGCTTGCCCGTCTTGTCGCGGAGCTCGGCGTTCTGGCGCTGCAGGTCCTCGATCTGCGCCGCCATATCTTCCAGGGTGGGCTTCTGATTCGCGGAAGTGCTGGCGCAGGCGGAGATGCTCGCCGCAAGCGCCACGGTAACCAATGTCCACAATGCTTTCATGACTTCCTCCTCTAGAGTGTTTGGCCGCTTGCGGCTCGTTACTGTTGCGCCGGGGCGTCGTTCTCCTGTTCGAGACGCTGCCGCAGCTTCTTGTGCATCCTCAATGCGTCATTGGCCTTGCCTTCGACGCGTCGCAGGTCTTCCGAGGTCACCGGCACCGGAGTGCCGTTCGGGACGACCGTGCTTTCGGGCACGGCGGGCATGTATCCCTGGCTACCGTAGTAGTACCAGTAGTCGTTGCTGTAGCCGCCGCCCGGGTAGGCGTAGGCCTTGCCCTGACGGACCGCCCGCCAGTACTCCTCGGTATTCCTCTCCTGGACATAGTTGTCGCTGGCCACTTGCATGGCCATCTCGGGCGTCGTGGTGTAGCCGCTGACCGAGTACTCACCCGGCTTTGCCGCGAGGCTGGCGAAACTGCAACCGGCCGCCGACAGGACCAGACACAAGGCGATGGCAACCTTCACTGAAAAAACCGCTTTCTTCATGACTTCTCTCCTTTATATGGAAGGGTTGTTTTTTTGTAATGAACCTGAACGATGGCCACAATGGTCACCGAACAGCCTAATATAGCACAAAAAGGTCTTTTTGTCAAGATGTGACATGACATATTTTCAGCTTGAATTAGCCAAGAAAAATCAAGCTTGGGACAAAAAATGCCCCCGTCGCCGCTTTACGCGACGAACGGGGGCGAGATCCACTTTGCCCGTTACGGGGTCAGAGATCAGGATATTTCCCCAGCTCCTGAAAGACGTCTTCCAGGCCGCCGGCCTGTTTCGGCTGGCGGACGGTCGCCGTCTTCTTCCTGACCGGAGAGACCGGCGGCGGCAGGTCTGAGGACAGACCGATCGCCGGCTCCTCCTGCGGCACGACGGCCGGAGGCGGCGGGACGGGCTCATCGACAGCCTGTTGCTGCCAATAGGTGCCCTCATTGATCCGCCGGGTATCCTCTTCGATCTGCCGGTATTCCTTGGCTTCCTTGGTGTTGCACAGCTTGCCGCCGCAGAGCTCGATGGCCCGGCGGCGAAGGTGCTTCTGCCGTTCGGCCAGCTTCTGGAGCAGTTCCTTGTCCTGCTCGGTCGCCGCCTTGGTGGCCGTCACCTGCACCTCTTTCAGGGTCTCGCGGCGCTCCTGCTTCTCGGCGACGTTGCCGACGTAGGAGTTGACCTTGTCCTTGATGCTCCTGACGAAGGACGGACTGACCATCCAAAGAGTGCCGAAGATGAAGATCGTCAGGACGCTGAGGGTCACCAGACGGCGCGCCCACGGACCGTCGAACCACCGGCTGCTCATGACTCCTGAGAAGAAGATGATGCAGACGATGACGACGGCCGTCACGTCCAGATTGCGCCAGACCGGGAAGATCATGACGTAGAGCCAGACGGCGGTCAGCCACGTGGTGATGCCGCGCAGCCAGCGGACGAACCGCTCGGCCTCATCGAGGTCCAGCGCCTTGACCTTGTCGGTGACCAGATTCATGCCCTTGGTGGCATAAACGATCATGTCGACGAGGACCGTGGCCCGGACCCAGAACAACGTCAGCAGGACCGACGAGAAGACGCCGGAAACGATGATCAGCGTGCGCCCGAGAGTGACGGCCGCTTCGTTGCTGCTCAGGCCGGCTATGAGCAAGCCGGCGAAGGTCAGCACGAGCGGCAGTCCGATGGACAGGTACAGGAGGCGCAGCGTCAGGTCGAGGTTGCCCTTGACCCATTCGGCCGCGTCTTTGGCCTTGTTGGCCGCGATGAGCGCGATGAGTTTGATCAAGTTCATGTTAAACCTCCGATTCTTCCGTTATGCGGCCCATCAGACCGGCAGGAACATCTTCCACCACCGCGGCTTGGGCCGCGGCGACTTGAACTGCCGCAACTGCTCGTCGACGAGCGGCTGCAGGCTCTCGTTGAAACGCTTGTACTGGCCCCACAGCTCCTTGGCCTTGACGACGGCCTTGTCGAAGCCGTTCTTGACCAGTGAGCCGGCGATGCCCAGATACTTCTTCACGGCATGCCGGGCGTTGCGGTTCTCCAAAAGCGACAGCAGTTCCAGCCGGATGTCCGAGTCCATGGCCATGAACCCGGCGAACTCGTCCGCGGAATCCAGCTCATGCAGGGCGTCGCACGCCCGCTTGCGCTGTTCCTCGGTGAGCCCTTTGAGCCAGTCGTTGAAGGACCGGCGGCCGGCTTCATCCATGACGCCGACGACGTCGAAGGGCGACGGATTCTTCTTGACCGTCTTCTTCGGCGGCGCAGCCTGCTTCTTCAGCTCGGTGTCGATGCCTTCGAAGCAGCAGGGCGCGGCCTTGAGCTGCTGCTCGACCGCGTCCTTGAGGGCCATCTCCTGCCTCTGATAAGGCTTGAGGCTGGTCAGATGGACGCAGCCCGGGAGATGGATGGCGCCGATGGCGAAGACGACCTTCTTCTCGTCGACCGCCTTGATGGCGGCCTCGGCAGCGGCGTCTTTCTCGGTGTCGGTGGCCTTCTCGCCCTTGAGCTTCTTCTCGTGGATGACGTCGCCGATGGTCTTGCCGGCCTCGTTGATGAGCGACCGGATGTAGACCGCGGCTGCCGGCGACTTGAAAGCCACGTCAGGGACGCTGCTGATGGCCAGGCCGATGGCGCCGGGCAAAGCCTGGTAGATGACGTCCGCGGTGCTGTGCGACATGTCGCGGATCATCGCTTCCACCGGACGCGAATCGGCGATATGACGGATCGTCTTGATGATCATCCTCTCGAGATACGGCTCAGCGACGGTGCCGACGGTCTCTCCGAGCCCTGTCCTGGGCTTCTTCTCGTTATCTGTCATGGCGGTTCCTCCTTTGGAACTCTGATCCCCAGCTCTTTCGAGCACGGGTATGTTTGTAAAGACCGCAGCCAACACGACCTCGAGGTCATGCCGAGCCGTGTTACGAACCATTCGCAACGGCTGAATGTAGCAAAAAAACAAGGTTTTGTCAATGACCTAAGACCTGAACGACCGCTGGCTCTGATCCGGACCGATCCAGCCCGATGTGGCCAGTTGGGCCGGTTTTTTATATGATTAATGAGCGAAAATATGAACCGCACCCTGAATAAAGCTCTCCAGGCAGTCCAGCGCCGGGAAAAGACCGTCCTGTTCTTCCTCATAGCCGTCTACGCGATCGTGCTCATCGCCGCCTGCCTTTGGAAGTACGGCTTATTCGCTTACAACGCCATCGACCTGGCTTATTTCAATCAGGTCTTTTGGAACATGCTCCATGGGCAGTTCTTCACCGGCTCGATCCATCCGCATTTGTCGCTTGGCGACCACGCCGAACTGGCCATGCCCCTGCTGCTGCCTTTCTACGCCATTTTTCCCGATCCTCGCACCCTGCTCATCCTGCAGACCATCGCCCTGGCCTTGCCGGCCTGGCCGATCTTCCTCATCGCCAAGAAGAGGCTGGCTGAAAGCCGTCTGCCCGAACCAGCCAACCGCCTGCTGCCGCTGATCGCTGCCGCGATCTATCTGGCCAGTCCTTTCGTCCAGAACATCAACCTGTTCGAGTTCCATCTTTTGCCTTTCGCCCTGCTGCCGTTGTTCCTGGCCCTGCTGGAATACGAAAAGGGGCGGAAATGGCCGTTCGTCATCTACGCCCTGCTGGCCATGCTTGTCCGCGAGGACGTCGCCCTGGTCATCGGCGCCGTCGGCATCCTGGCCTGGCTGGAAAAAAAGCCCCGCTTCTGGAAATGGGCGCCCTGCCTGCTGGCCGGCTTCTGGTTCCTGGCAGCCATGAGATTGATCTCCCACTTCGCGCCGGCCGGCGGCTACAAGTTCATGATCTACTACGCCTGGCTCGGCCGGACGCCGCTGGAGATCGTCTGGAACTCGGTCAGGCACCCTGTCCGGCTGCTGGCCCATATCGTCACGCTGCCGAACCTGGAGATGCTCCTCGGCTTCGGCATGCCTTTCGTCTACCTCTGCTGCCTGCGGCCGCGGCGGCTCATCCTGGCCGCCGGCCCGCTGCTGCAGATCATCCTCGGCGCGCCGGGCGGCGGCGCGGTCGTCCTGCAGACCCACTATGCCACCCTGTTCCTGCCGGCCCTGTTCCTGGCCTCGATCGAAGGCGCCAAGGCCATACCGGCGGTCATCGCCAAGATCGCCTCGCGGCGCGTCGCCGAGGCGCCGCTGGCCTTCGTCACGATCTTCGCCGCCTGCAGCCTTTACGGCAGCGTCATCCAAAGCCCGCTGCTGGGGGTCGCCGGACGCCTGGTCTCTCCCGGGGATATGCCGGCGCGGGCCGCCATGGCCCAGTCCCTGCTGGAGCGCATCCCGCCCGAAGCTTCAGTGGCCGCGAGTTATTCGCTGCTGCCGCAGCTGTCGTCCCGCTCAGCACTGTATTCGCTGCATTACCAGTTCCTGGGCGTCGGTCAATTCGCCCTGCAGCCCTATGCGCTGCCGGCCGACACCCGCTTCGTCGCCCTGGACACCGACGACCTGGTCACTTATCGGGCGCAGTTCTCCAAGACCGCTTGGGCCGCGCCGCATTACGCCGGCGGTTTCGTCCGGCTGCGCGGCGTTGTCGGCTCCCAGGTCTTTTCGCGCGGTTTCTTCGCTCTCTTCGATAAACAAGCCGCCGCAGCTGCGGGAGGTCTGTCGCCGCTCCAGCCGGTATCGACCCAACGCTTCGAAGAAGGCATCAGGCTGGCGGGCGCCAGCGTCGCCGTCGATGAAGACCCGGTCATGAAAAGACCGCTGCTGACTATCACTACGTCCTGGACGGCCAATGAACCCCCGGCAGACGATCTGGTCATGCGCCTGCGCCTGCTGGATTCCGACGGAAAGGCCGTCCTGGACCGACTTTATCCCTTAGCCAACGGACTGGTCCCGACGTCGGAACTGACCGCCGCTGCCGTCACCGGAGAACTGGCCCTGCCTTTGTTCGGCATCGCGCCGGGCGTCTACCGCCCCGAGATCTCCCTGGAAAAACAAGATGCCATCATGGTCCTTGATGGCATCAGATCGGTGATCCGTGATGTTTCCGGGCGCCGCTCCCTCGGCAGCGCTAGCCTGCCCTCGTTCACCGTCGGTCCGGGCGTCAAACCCTGACGGAGGGGCGCCGCCGACCGCCTCAAGGACGGAGCCGCTTGATCCTCGCTCCCTGCCGGCGCAGGTACCAGATGATGGTGAAGAATTTGCGCACCTCGGCCGGAGTCAATTTCGACCGCCCCAGCTTCCGATCGCGAAAAACGATCGGAATTTCTTTTATCTTGAGGCCGAGCCGCTCGCAATAGAAGATCATCTCTTCCTGAAAGGCGTAACCGCTGCTGCGGATGGGCAGCTTGAGCAGTTCCCGGACGGCGGCGGCGCTGAAGCAGCGGAAACCGGCGGTGACGTCGTGGGTCCGGAGTCCCAGGGCCAGCCGGGTCAGGGCCATGGCGCCGCGGCTCATCAATTCGCGGTGGGCTCCCCAGCCCTCCGTCCGCCCGCCGGGCACGCGGCGCGACCCGATGGCCACGTCGTAACCGGACTCGACGGCGGTTATCAGTTCTTTGAGCGAAGCCGGCTCATGGGAACCGTCGGCATCCATTTCGCACACGGCTTCGAAACCTCTCTCCAGACCGAGCCGGAAACCGTCGATATAAGCCGAGCCCAAACCCAATTTCCCCTGGCGGTGCAGCACGGAAACCTGCTCCGGATGGCGTTCGGCCAAACGGTCGGCCACTTCGCCCGTGCCGTCCGGTGAAGCGTCGTCGACGACCAGGACGGCCAAACCGCTGACGCCTAAGCCCAGCACCTGCTCGACGATGTTATCCAGGTTCTCCTTCTCGTTGTAGGTCGGTATGACGACAAGCGTTCTCATAGGATCGTGATCGGCGGCGGCCTGGCCGCCGGGCCGAATGGTCATTGGCCGTTGCTCCCGGCGACCTTCATGACGGCGATGCCGCCGGTCCGATAGACCACGGGGAAAATGGCGGCGTTGGCCGGACAGACACCGAGGGATGTCTCGACCGGCCCGCAATATAGGTAGGAAATACCGTGACCGCGGGCGAATTCCAGCCGCTCCGCGTCGCTCATCGAACCGAAGAAGCGCGCGATCTCGTCATGTTTCCGCGTCAGGTCGACGGTATTGACCCAGTGGCCGGCGTAGACGCGGCGGCCGGTCAATCCGGGGATGTCGTTGCCGGCCGAGGTTGAACTCAGGATGACGGCATCCGGCGGCGTCGACAGCCGCAGCCATTCCATGGCCGCCTCTTCATCCCGGCTGCGAAAGAATATCGGCGGATTGTTCGAATGGTAGGCGTCCAGGCTGCGGACCAGGGCTGAGACGGTCGAAGGCAGGAAGACGATGACGACCATGACCGTGCAGAGGGCGTAGCCGTAGGTCCGCTCCGGGCCGATCCGGCGCCAGAACCGGCCGGCCAGCCAGAACAGGACCGGGACCGACAGCATGACCAGCGGGAATTCGATGCCTTCGAGCAGCCGTCTCTGGAAAGAGAGGGGCGAGTAGATCAGGATGCCCTGGACGACGACCCAGGCGGCCAGGAAGTCCCAACGGTCGACGGCCGCCGGCTCACGACGCCGGGCCAACAGAAGACCGAACGGCCAGAGCAGGCTGACGGCGCCGAGGCCGATGAGCACGTGCCAGATCTTCGGCGTGATGGTCAGGTTGGCCCGCATCAGGGCCGAGGCCGAGGCGTCGTAATGCGTCAGGTAGTAGTGGTAAAGGACGGCCGGCGAGGAGATCAGCACGAAGAGGCCGTACATCAGCCATTGCCTGAAGGCCGCCCGGCGGCGGACCGTCAGCCAAAGCAGCCAGACGGCCGGCACGGCGTAAAGCGTCGGGGCGTGGAAGGGATGGAATTCGAAAAGCAGCAGCCCGCACAGGCCGGCGGCCGCGGCCTGGCGCCAGCTCCCCGAACCGACGGCCAAAAGCAGCAGCAATATCGCCAGCAGGATGAGCAGGAGCGAGGCGATGAAGTGCGGACTGTAAAGCATGGTCAGGAAGGTGTTCGATTCGGCCACCCACATGTCGATGGGCCAGGCGTAACTGCCGCCGGCCGGCTGGGAAGAGGCGAAAACAGGAGCCAGATACAGGCCCAGGCCCGAACCGAACATGAACAAGCCGAAGGCGGTCAAACGTCTCTTCGCCTCCGGAAAGAAGAATGCGATCAGGCAATAGGCCGCCGCGGCCAGCGGCGGTATGAGCAGGGTGCGGACCGCGTGATAGGCGATCAGCGGCGACAGATGACAGAGCCAGGCCAGCGCGCCGGTGAAAAGCCAAAAGACGTTCAGGACCGGCAGCAATTTTTCGGTAGTGTACAGGTTCTCGAACAGCAGCCTGCCTTGCCTGGCCTGTTCGATGTAGGAAAGATAAACGTTGAAATCCCCGGGGGAGAGGAATTGGAGTCCGGACCAGACCGAACCGCGGGCGTGGGCCAGATAAAGGCCGTAGACGGGCGGAATGGCCGTGAGAACGGCAACGGCGGCCGCGGCGGCGGCGACGATCCTCCATTCTTTTGCCGAGATGGTCTTGAGAAGATCACGCAGCGTCATAGGTATCAGCGGCCGGACCTCAGGTCCCGGCGCAACAGGAGCACTTGGCGGACGTATTCCCGGATGAGTTTCATCACGGCCACTCGCGATCTCCGGCCGGGCGTCCGCTCTTCGCGCCAGGCGACCGGTATCTCGCGGATGGGAAAACCGGCCCTTTCCGCCCTGATGACCAGTTCGGTGTCGAAGAACCAGCCGTTGTTCTTCACCGCCGGCACGACCTCGCTGACGACGCGGGGGGCGGCGGCCTTGAAACCGCAGGGCAGGTCGGAAACCTTCGTCCGCAGCATCAGACGGGCGAACAGCCGATAGCCGCGGGACAATATCCGGCGCGGCAGCGAACGGTCGACGCGCGAGCCGGGCAGGAAGCGCGAACCTACGGCCAAACCGCCGCCTTCGCTGGCGGCGGCGACGAGCGGCGGCAGCGCCGCCAGGTCGGTGGCCAGGTCGGCGTCCATGAAGACATGGACGTCGGCCGGATTCTCGGACCAGACCGTGCGGATGGCCAGACCCTTGCCCCGCTTTTCGAGCCGCCGGTAACGCACCGCCGGCTTCTCGGCGGCCAGCGCCAAGCCGATCTCCTGGGTCTTGTCGGTCGAACCGTTGTCGGCCACGACCACGACCGTCTCATGGCCGGCCAGGCTGGCAGCGGCGAAGCGCAGTATCTCCTCGACCGTCGCCCGCAGGACCTGTTCTTCGTTCAGTACCGGGATAGCCACGACGATCCTCATAATTTCGGTATGGAAAAGACGGTCGCCTCGTCATCTTCGTAGACCTTCTCGAAATTCATGTCAGCCTCGATGACCCGCCGCATGGCCTCATGGTCCTTCTCGACCAGCACGTACCGCGAATTAAAAAGACGGGTGAGCACCTGGGCGACCCGGTTGTGGCGTTTGCCGGTGGTGATGTCGACGAACTGCTGGAAACGGACCGGGTCCTGCCGATAAAGGAAGGTCGGATCCAGCCCGTTGATGTAGCGGTTCCGGTCGTCCTGAAAGAAAAGCAGCGGAAAATCATCCCAGTCGCTGTGGAAGACGACGGTGCCCGGCGGCGTATTTGTCCTGAGCCACTCGGCGGCCTTGGCGTATTTGGTCCAGGACAGGCCGGTCTTCCTGAAGACGCCGCCGATGACGATGACGTCGCGCAGCATGAGCAGGGGCATGAAAATGGACAGGTAGACGACCAGCAGCGTGGCCGCCAGGCGCACTTTGCGCCGCCGCCCCTCGTCAGACAGGCCGGCGCGAAGCTGATCGACGGCCGGCATGACGACGGACAGGAACAGGGCCTCGAAATACAGGGCGAAGGGGGCGAAATACTCGATGTGACGGCGCGAGCGCAGCGTCATCAGCGTGAAGAACAGCGCCAACAGCGCCGAGGCGGCGAATCCCGTCAGCCATTTGACGTTCATCTGGGGAAGAGAGGGCGGCTTTTCGCTCCAGAAGACGACAGCCAGGAGCAGCGTCACGATGATGGCGAAGATTATGAAAATGATGCTGACCCGGCCGAACAATTCGGGGAAAGTGTAGGGGTACCACTCGTTGCCGACGCCGATGGTCGAGCCGTAGTTGATGACGGCTATCTGCACGATCTGCTCCCAGTAAAAGGCCAGGTTCTTGGGGAAGAATGGATTGATGACGATCCCGGCCGACAGGCCGGCGGCGACGGTCAGGAAATTCTTCGTTTCCGGCCAGGACCAGAGCCCGGCGGCCAGCTTCCGGCCGGTCAGCTGCTGCCAGAGGCGCGCCCACCACGAAGCCGGCTGCAGCGTGGCCATCAGCGCCTCGGCGATGAAACGGCCGGCGAGGAAGGCGCCGGCTATGACCAGCATGAGCGGCCAGCCGCCGTACAGCCAGACGAACAACCAGGAAAGGATGAGCAAGGGGACGCGCCGGCCTTTGATCATGGCGATCATGGCCAGCATGATGAACAACAGCGACAAGGCCGTGGTCTTGGCCAGGTTCAGGCGAAAAATGAATCCGCCGCTGGTGATCAGGACGGTGGTCAGCAGGAAGGCGAACCGCGTCCGGGAGGCGCGCAACAGGGCGTAAAACGCCGTCATGGCGGCCGTGGCGAAAAGCACGGTGGCGACCTTCATGCCCGGCAGCGGACCGAACAGGGAAACGAAAGGCATCAGGGCCAGATGATACAGGAAGTGGTGGTCGGCGTAGGCCTGGCTCAGCGTCGTGTACGGCAGCCAGGGGAATTCGCGGATGACGCCGTTCTGGCGCATGAGCATGGCCATTTTCACGTGGTAGAAGGAGTCCGGGTCCATGAACGACGGGGTGGCCTGCATGAACGCGAAAACCCCCAAAGCCAGAACAAATACCGCGACGTATCCCAGCAGCGGATTAGCGGCGATTTTTTCTCTCATCTTGGCGTGAAAAAACATGAATGCAGTATACGCTCCAGTGGAAATAATTAAAAGACGGCTGTCGGGTCGGAATAGTCCGGGTGGTCGACAAGCGGCATGAAAAGCGGCAGAATGATAGGGCCGAAAAATAACCGCTTCGACAGCCGACCGATGAACTTTATGAGCGCGAGGGATCAGAGGAACCGCCGTCTGGCGGCCGCGGCCGCCCTTGTTTTGATCGTGGCGGCCGGTGGTTGGGCCTACGCCAGGCGCCAGGACCTGCGGGACGATTATCAGCGCTGGCGGCAAGGACCCCTGCCGCCGGCCTTGACCGTCGAGGAGATCAGGGACCGCGCCGCCCAAGCGCCGCCGTCCGGCGACCGTGAAAAAGCCGAGCCCTTGCCCGGCCTAGCGGAAACGCCGCCGGCAGCGTCGCCCGGATCGGATGAGAACGACGTTTCTCTCCCCTCTCAACCGGAACAACCGCCAGCCCGAGAACCGGCGCCGACCCCGGAGCCGGCGCCTCCGCCGCCCTTGCCCAAGGAGATCAACCTGAAAGTGCCGATGGTCTATCAGGCGCCGCTCGGCAACTGGGACGCTTTGCACGAGGACGCCTGCGAGGAAGCCGCCATGCTCATGCTCCAGGCCTTTCTCGGCGGCGAAGCCTCCTTGACCAGGGAAGAGATGGAGCGGCGCATCCAGGACCTGATCGCCGACGAGGAAAACATGATCGGTTTTCTGCCGAGCATCGATGCGCAGCAGGCCGTCGAAGTGATGGCGGAGCTGCTCGGCATCGACGGCGCCAAGGTGCTGCCCGTCGGCTCCATCGACGACGTCAGGCGCCAACTGGCCGACGGCCACGCGGTCATCTTGCCCGCCTCGGGTAAGGAACTGGGGAACCCGAACTTCCGCAACGGCGGCCCTCTTTATCACATGCTGGTGGCCAAGGGCTATACCGCGACCCGCATCATCACCAACGACCCGGGGACGCGCAAAGGAGCCGACTATCTCTATGACCCCGAGGTGCTCTTCGATGCCGTTCATGACTGGAACGAAGGCGACGTGCCTAACGGCGCCAAGGTCATGATCGTGGCGGAGCGCTCAGAACCTTGATTCTTTTCTGACCTAGAAACGGTCAGAAAAAATCAAGTTCTTCGCTAATAGATCATTATAATAAAAGCTCCTCCGTTGGGAGGAGTTTTTCTCATTAAACGGCCTTAATCGACGATGGGCAGCGAAAAACTGAAGGTCGAACCCTTGCCCGGCCGCGACTTGGCCCAGACCTTGCCGCCCATACGCTCGACCAGTTCCTTGACGATGAACAGGCCCAGACCGGTGCCGGCCTGCGCCCTGACGGCCAGGTCCTCCGAGCGCCAGAACTTCTGGAACAGCTTCTTCTGGTCTTCATCGCTCATGCCGATGCCCGTATCGCTGACATGGGTGACCAGCTTGCCGTTGCTGATCTCGTGTTCAACAGTGACCGTGCCGCCGGTCACGTTGTATTTGATGGCGTTGGCCATGAGGTTGGTCAGCACCTCCTTGAGCTTATTGGCATCGGCCCTGACCTGCGGCGTCCTCGGCGAGGGCGAATAGAGCATGTTCACGCCCTTGGACACGGCATTGGGCCTGAGCTCGGCCATCAGGTTGTTGACGTGCTCGACGATGTTCTGGGGTTCGACGGTGATCTTCAGCCGGCCGGCCTCGGTCCGCGACACCTCGAGCAGGTCGTCGACCAGGTGTATCAGCCGGTCGTCGGCCTCCTGGACCTTGGCCAGATAACCGCGCATGATCGGATCGATGACCAGGCGCCTGTCGTCGAAGATGATGTCCAGCAGCATCCTGATGGCCGTGGTCGGGTTACGCAGTTCGTGAGCGGCGACGAAGACGAATTCGTTCTTCAGCTGGTCGACCCGCAGGCGGTCGGTCTGGTCGCTGTATGATTCGATGAGCATCTCGCTCTGGTCGTCGAGACTGTAGACCAGGCTCTGCGACACCTTGACCGGCACCTCTTCGCCGGTCTTCTTCCGGAAGCGCAATTGCTCGACCACGCGGTGGCCGCCGCGCAGAGTTTCCAGGTCGATCGATTCTTTCTTCGCTTCCGAAGAGTAGAAGGTCGTCACCGGCTGGCCGATGAGCTCCTCACGGCCATAGCCGGTCAGGTCTTCCACCGCCTTGTTGGTGATCATGATCCGGCGCGACATGTCGGTCACGCAGATGCCGTAGGGCGAATTCTCGACGATCGAGCCGAAATAATTCCTGGCCCGCCTGACCTCCATCTCCAAGAGCCGCCTGACGCGGGCGTTGCGCCCGAGGTGGATGACGGCCGCCAGGCCGCCGTCGCGCTTCACGGGCGCCACCATGAAATCCATGATGGCCCGCTGGCCGTCGCGCGTCTTGACCTTGACCTCGAATTCGGCGGCGGCCTCGCCGTTCAGCGCCCGATGCAAGCCCTTGGGGATCTGCGGGAAGACCTTTTCCAGCGGCCAACCGACGATCTCCGCGGCCGAATAGCCGAAAAAATCCAAAGCGGCCTTGTTGGCCGCCAGCACCTCATGCCGGTCATCGGTCAGCAAGACCGCCTCGGGCAGATCGTCCAGGCTGATGGAGGCGGCTATGTCGCTCGGCGGTAACTTTTTTTTCAGCGCCATAAGGAGGTCGTGGGGAGCGCGGCCGGTTCGAACGCGTCAGGCTCGGTCATTTGGAGGCCGCCTTCCCTTTCGCGGACTCGGCAAGCTGCAGGCAGGTCGCCAGCATCTCGCGCGTCGGCATGCCGATGAATCTCTTGCCGCCGATTATCAAGGTCGGCAGCGCTTCGATGTTGTGCTCCTCGGCCAGGTCCGGATTGTCCTCAATATCAATGACCTCGAGGACCTCGTCGTGCCGCGGTCCCCAGGCCTTGGTGCAGGCCTCTTCGATCTGCCGGCGGGTGAAGCTGTAGACCGCCGACTCCCTGGATATGAACAGTTGCACTTTGAAAGGGTTCATCGGCGGGAAGGTGATTTCTTATTTTCCGTCAGGCGCGCCTTGGCCACGATGAGTCCCGGCAGCGGCTCGACGCAGCTGCCGGCGTATCCCATGATGCACATGCCCTTGGAGTTGATGGTGTAATGCCGGATCTCCTTGTCGTGCGCCGAGGCCCTGGACTTGGCGATGAGCATGACGCGCTCCATCTTGTTGTCGATCTCGGCGAATTTCATGACGACGATGTTGTCGGCGATGACCGCCAGGTCGGACTCGGCGGCGATGGCCGACTCCAGGGTGCCGCCTGACGTGTAATTGACGACGGTGGTGATCTGCCGATTCTTGAGGAAGGTGTTCAGGGAGACGATGAAGCTGCGGAACCGCTGCTCGTCGACGCTGTTGGAAAGAGGCGTGACGCTGTCCAGGACGACCCTCTTGGGCGAGAACTCGTCGATGATGTCCTGGATCTTCTTGAGATAAGCCTCGATGGGCATCGCTTCCGGCTGCCAGGCGATGACCTTCAGCAGCTTCCGTTTCTCGGCGCCGGCGAAATCGCGGCCGATCATCTTGGCGTCGGTCAGGATCTGGGCCCGGCTTTCCTCGAAGGAGAAGAAGATGCCGCGCTCGCGCTGTCTGACTCCCTCAGCCAGGAAATGCAGCCCCAGGACGGTGCGGCCGGTGCCGGACTGTCCCAGAAGCAGCGTCGTCGAACCCCGGAAGATGCCGCCGTCCAGCATGGCGTCCACGCCGGTCACGCCCGTGGAGGTGCGCTTGGTGCTGCTCTGCTCGGCGAAACCCTGGGTCTCGCGCGGGAAGACGGTCAGCCCCTCGTCGGAGATGAGGAAAGGGTACTTGCCCGTCTGATGGCTGCCGCCGCGCAGCTTGACGATCTCGATCTGACGCTCGCGCTGGCGGCCGACGACGGTGTTGTAAAGGAAAATGACGCTGTCGGCGACGAAATCCTCGACGCCGAAGCGGGAGGTCGGTTCGGAATCGCTGACGCGCTCGGCGGTGATGACCGCCGTCACGCCGCTGTCCTTCAAGGTGGCGATGATCTTGAGCAGCTCCAGACGGACCATTAAGGTGTTCTTGTAGCGCAGGAAAAGCGAGCCGATGCCGTCGATGATGACCCGCTTGGCGCCGACCTTCTGGATGCCGCGCTTGATGCGGGCGATGAGGGCGCCCAGGTCGTAATCCCCGACCTCCATCTGGTTGCCGGTCGCGCGGCTGGCGTCGACGAAGGCCAGACGGCCCTCCTTCTCCAGCTTGGCCAGGTCCCAGCCGAAACCGGCGACCTCCTTGATCAGGTCCTCCCGGGTCTCCTCGAAGGTGACCAGCAGGCCGGGCTCGTTCAGCTCGACCATGCCGCGATAGAGGAATTCTATGCCGAAAAGCGTCTTGCCGGAGCCGGCGAAGCCGGAAACGACCACGGCGCGCCCTTCCGGCAGGCCGCCATGGACCAGTTCGTCGAAACCGGTGATGTTGGTCTTGGTTCTCTTAAGAAAGTATTTGGGGTTGGTCATATGATAATTATACAAGAAAAATGGCCATTTTCCAAGCTGTCATTTTTATCATGTTTTAGCCTAAAAGAAACTGGTTTTTCCGCTCCGGCGCCGCGGCCGGGTTCCGGACGGCAGGCGGCCGGCCCGGATGCCGCCGGCTTTGGATTTGGCGGCGGACATGCTAAAATAAGGTGGTCTTATGGCCGCTCCCAAGATCGCCGACGTCAAAGCCACCGGTCTGTTCCTGAAGAAGAATTGGCAGATAATCTACGCCGCGCTGCTCATCGTTCTGGTGCCCATCACCATCATGATGAACTCTTTTTTCGTCATCGGCCGCTTCCGCAAGACGGTCGACGTCCAGCTCCAGCGCACCGCCCTGATCATCGGCAAGATGTTCGACGCCACGAGCTCCTCGCTTTACAGCCAGCCGGAGAAACTGCAGGAGCGCCTGGAAAAGGTGGCCGCCGTCATCCCCGAGGTCAAGATGCTCGACATCCTTACCCTGGAGGGCAACGACTTCAAGGTCGTGGCCAGCCTGTACAAGGACGGGCTCGGCCGGCTGGCCCATGGCCGCCAGAACATGCTGGCCTGGTACGACGGCGAAGCCATCGCCTTCCTCACCAAATCGTCCCGTTCGGCCGCCGTGGACGACACGCTGACGGCGGAGGAGGCCCGCGGCAGCGAGCGTTTCTGGGGCGTGGTCATGCCGCTCAAGGACGAGAAGGGCCAGGTGGCCTACCTGCTCTCGGCCAAGATATCGCTCAACATCATCGATCAGCTGGTCATGGACAACCTCTTCTGGTCATATGTCTGGCTGGCCCTGACGGTGCTCATCATCATCCTCATCCTGGCCTCGAACACGCGTCTGTTCGAATACGCCATGCTCTTCAAGAAACTGAAGGAGGTGGACAAGATGAAGGACGACTTCATCTCCATGGCCTCCCACGAACTGCGGGCGCCGATCACGGCCGTCCGCGGCTACCTGTCGCTCTTCCTGGAGGATGCTTTCGGAAAACTGGACGACAAGCCCAAGGGCATCCTCAGGATAACCTTCAACATCGCCACCCACATGGCCGGCCTGGTCGAGGACCTGCTCGATGCCTCGCGCATCGATCAGGGCCGCATGCAGTTCAATTTCGAACAGCTGCCGGTCGAAGACACGATACAGGAGATCGTCGAGCAGCTGCATTTCGAGGCCGAAAAGAAGAAGCTGGCCTTCGAGTTCAAACGGCCGGCCGAACCGCTGCCCAAGATCAGCTTGGACAAGGCGCGCATCAAACAGGTGCTCATCAACATCTGTTCCAACGCCATCAAATACACGCCTTCGGGCAGCGTCACCGTCACGGCCGAGGTCAAGGAGGGGAAAAGCGTCGAGATCAAGGTCATGGACACGGGCCTGGGCATGTCCGCGGAAGCCCGCGAGCGCTTGTTCCAAAAGTTCTATCGTGTTAAGACGACCGAGACCCGCGACATCCCGGGAACCGGCCTGGGTCTGTGGATCACCAAACAGATCGTCGAGCTGATGAAGGGCAAGATCTTCGTCGATTCCATCGAGAAGGTCGGCACCCAGGTCAGCATCACCTTCCCGGTCGCCGAGCAGCCCGCGCCGCCCCCGGCCGCGCCGGCCGCTTCCTCTGGGACCGCCGAACCGAAGGCGCCAGCCGACAAACCGGCAGCCTAAGATGCCGGCCGCGATTCCCGAATAAAATATGACACTCAACCTGCTGCTGATCGTTTTCTTCCTGTTCACTTCGGCCGTCCTCTCCGGATCCGAAGCCGCTTTCTTGTCCGTGAGCGAGGTGCGCATCCAGACGCTCATCCAGAAGAACGACCGCCGCGCCATCCTGGTGGGCAAGCTCCGTTCGAACCTGCACCGCCTGCTGGGCGTCCTGCTGTTCGGCCAGGTCATCAGCGACGTGGCCGCTTCCTCCCTGGCCACGGTCACGGCCACCGAATGGTTCGGTGACATCGGCGTCGGGATCGCCACCGGCGTCATGACCTTCATGGTCCTGATCTTCGGCCAGCTGGTCCCCAAGTCCTACGGTGCCCGCCAGCCGGAACGCTGGACGCGGCTTTTGGCCAAACCGATCTCCTGGCTGTCCGTCGTCTGCAACCCGATCCTCGCGGTCATCGACCGCCTGGTGGTCCTGGTCATGCGGCAGGAACTGCATTTCACCGCCCATTCCCCGGTCAGCGAGGAAGAGATCAAGACCATGGCCCAGATGGGCGTCAAGGCCGGCACGCTGGAGAAGGGCGAGAAGGAGCTCATCGAACGCGTCTTCCTGTTCAATGACATCACCGCCAGCGACGTCATGACACCGAGGGAGAGCATCCTTTTCCTGGACGGCAAGAAAAGCCTGGCCGAGGCCCTGCCGCTGGTCAATTCAGCCGGCTATTCGCGCTATCCGGTCTTCGAGAACGACAAAAGCAATATCATCGGCGTCATCCATATCAAGGACCTGTTCCGCAAATTGTCCGAGAACCCCGGCCTGAACCTCGAACAGGTGCCCATCAAGGATCTGGCCGAGCCGGCGACGTTCGTGCCCAGGACGAAACCGATCGACGATCTTCTCCGCGACATGCAAAAGCAGCATCTGCATCTGGCCATGGTCGCCAACGAATACGGCACCATCGTCGGCCTGGTCACCTTCGAGGACCTGCTGGAAGAGCTGGTCGGCGAGATCAGCGACGAGTCCGACATCGACGAGCACATCATCAAGCGCGTCGACAAGCTGAACATCATCGCGCATGGCGACGTCGACATCAAGGATATCAACCGCTTCTTCAACACCAAGCTTACGGCGCCGCCGCATAAGTCGCTGGGCTGGGTCATCCTCAAGGAACTGGGCAGCATCCCGACCGTCGGCCAGCAGATCAAGCTGGACCCCTGCGTCACCGCCACCGTGGAGGAGATGATCAACCTGCGCATCCACAAAGTACGGCTGACAAAGACGGACGAGCCGCAATGCGCCTAACGTGAAAAACAAGATGCCGCCCCATGGGCGGCATCTTTGATCTCGGTGAACGGGCGTCAAAGCAGCCTTTTGATCACGGTGATGTCCCGGCGGCGCAGTATCTTGGACAGCGGCTCCCTGACCACGGCTCCCCGCTCCTTGCCCCTGACCGGACGGCTCTTGGCATGCATGACCTCGTCCGCGCCGGTCACCAGGATGACGTGGCCGACGCCGGCGGGAAAACGGCTGTCATAACGACCCTCGCGCCCGCGGACGAAGATCAGGTCGCCGGGCAGCAGCCGCCGGCCCGGTTTGACGGCCCGGCCGGCGCGGGCCTGCAGCAGCGACACCCGCGGCAGGTCGATGCCGATGCCGCGGAAGCAGAACTGGACGAAGCTGGAGCAATCGAAACGGAGCGGCGCCTCCTCGGTCCAGGCGCCATAGGCGTACGGCTTGCCCAGCTGCTGGCGGGCCGCGAGGATCAGCTTCTGCCGCGCGCGTTCTTTGTCCAGAGGCGGTCTCATATCAATATCACGGCAAAGCGGGCGGCTGGACGTTATTCTGCGGCGCCAGAAACAGCACCTTGGCCGCCTCCCACATCTGCGGCCGGCCTTGCTGCTTGAGCCAGTACCACCACTCGACGCCCCAAAGATAGATCTCCGAAACGCCGATCTTGCGGGCGAAGACGACGTTGGACATCAGCCGCTCCGGATTCATCAGCGTCAGCTGCTGGTCCAGAGGCATGCTGATGATGGGCTGGGTCGCCCAGGGCTCCCCCTGGAGTTCGGTGATGATGATCTTCTTGACCAGCGCGGAGGCGGCCAGCGCCCGCTGCTGATAGACCCGCGGGGTGACCGGCCAGTAGAAATAGCCGGTGAACCGGCTCCAGACGATGCGATAGGTGCTGATGCCGAGGATGTCGGCCAGGCTGGCCGCCCGCACCCAGGTCGACAGTTCGCCGCTCTCCGAAATGACCACCGGCCGGGCGTCCAGGGCGTGCACGGCGGCGATCTCCTGGCCGAGGAAAGCCGCGTCCGGTTTCGGACATTCGCCGAACTCGAAGAACGGCTCGTTCTCCACCTGCCAGGCGACGACCGTCGGGTTCGAGGCGTAACGGCGGATCACGGTCTCGATCATGGACATTATCCTGACGCGGACCAATTCCTCGTCCAGGCCGACAGACCACTTGGGCACGTGACATTCGGGCCAGCGGGGCAGCTTGCGGCCGACGGCCAGGATGACCTGGGCGCCGTGGCGGGTGGCCTCGTCGATCTGCCAATCCAGGTCGGTAAAATCGAAGACCTCCGGTTCAGGCTCGATCTCGCTCCAGTAGGCCGGCAGGCGATAGGTCTTGATCTTCAGGTCGTCGAGCGTCGCCAGATAAGCCTCCTTCCAGTCCAGGCCCAGTTCCTCGGCGTAGATCTTGGAAAAGGTCACGCCCAAGAGCGCGTCCTTCTCTTCCAGGCCCAGGTTGGAGACGACGATGTTCACGAAGCCCAGACCCAAGGCCAGGATGAAGATAAGAGTTATCCAGACGAGGACGTTGTGCCGGTCGCCGATGTGGCGGCGCAGTTTCTGGATTTTTTCTCCCATTTCCGGATTATCCATGCCTTCATTATACACCTCCGGCGGCCGTTGCCATAATTGACTTTTGGCCTCAAATATGGTAAAACCTGAGGTCCTGTCGACAATGGAGGTTTCAGATGAAAACACTCAGCCGGTCCTGTATCGGATGGATGGGATGTCTGTCTCTCACTGCGTTCTTTTTCTGCGCCCAGGGCGCCCGAGCTGAAGGTCTGCCTGACCCCCTGGGGTTGCGCGCTTCCTGCGCCGCGCCCCAGCCGAAGGCCGACCTGGATCCGCCGATCGAGCTGTCGCCGGAGAAACTGGCGGCCGAAGCGTCGGAATTCCTCCGTCGCAGCGTCGCCGCCACGGTCGTCATCGAGGTCTCGCGCTGCGGCAAGAAGGATTGCGGCCAGACGAAGGCCAACGGCACCGGCACGGTGGTGAGCGGCGGCGGACTCGTCCTGACCGCCTTCCACGTCGTCGAGGACGCCTCGGCCATCAAGGCCGTCTTCCGCGCCGTCGACGCCGACGGTTTCCTGGTCCTGACCGGCCGGGTACGGAAGGCGACGGTCATCGCCGTCTCCCCGGACAAGGACGTGGCCCTGCTGCGTCTCGAACCGGACAGCCAGCCCTTCCCGCACATGCCCATCGAATGCCGCTGGCAGGCGGGGCAGCGTTCGCCTCTCTGGCATTTCGGCCAGAGGTCCGGATGGTCTTTCGGCCGGGTGACCTTCAAGACGACCAGTTCGGCCGGGATCGCCGGCGTCTATGAGACCGACGCCGCGGCGCTTCACGGCGACTCAGGCGGACCGTTCGTCAGGTCCAGCGGCTCGCTGGTCGGCATCCTGCTGTCCATCAACGGCGCAGGCAAGTCATATTACATGCCGGCTGCCGACGCCGTCGCCGCCCTGGAAAAGGGCATCGTCGCCCGATGAATCTCAAAGCCCCGCGCTTCTCCGCGCGGGGCTTTTTCTGTTCCCATGGCATTTTTCAGCCGAGCTTCTGCCGCCGGATGCGCAGCGAGTTGAGCACGACCGAGACCGAGGACATGGCCATGGCCGCCGAAGCGATCATCGGCGTCAGCCAGCCGAAAGCCGCCACTGGGATGGCCAGGATATTATAGAAGAAAGCCCAGAACAGGTTCTGGCGGATGACGGCGAAGGTGCGCCGCGACAGCAGCAGGGCGTCGACCGCCTTGAGCGGACTGCCGGACATGAGCACGATGCTGCCGGCCTCGATGGCGATGTCTGTGCCGGTGCCGACGGCGATGCCCAGGTCCGACTGGACCAGGGCCGGCGCGTCGTTGATGCCGTCGCCGACGAAGGCCACCTGTCTGCCGTTGTCCTGCAGCTCGCGGACGCTCTTGGCCTTGCCGTCAGGCATCTCCTCAGCGATGACCTCCGTGATGCCCAGGCGGTCGGCCACGGCCTGCGCCGTACGGGCGTTGTCGCCGGTCATCAGATGGACCGCGAAACCCAGCGACTTCAGCCGGCTGACCGCCTCCTTGGCATCGGACTTCGGCGCGTCGGCGATGGCGATCAGGCCGACGACCTGCCCGTCGACCGCCACGCGGACCACCGTCTTGCCGGACGATTCCATGACCTCGGCCAGACGGCGGCACTCGGCGCCGTCCTCCTCGGCCGACCTGCGGCCGACAGTGATTTTTTTGCCATCAATGACGGCGCTGACGCCCTGCCCGGGCGTGTTCAGGAATCCCTGGGCCGCCGACAACGACAGTCCCTGTTTCTGGGCCTCCCAGACGACGGCCTTGGCCAAAGGATGTTCCGAACCGGCCTCCACCGAAGCGGCCAAGCGCAGCAGATCGCTCTCGCCGTACCCCGGAAGGCAGGAAGCCACCTCCCTGACCGCCGGCTTGCCCTCGGTCAGCGTCCCGGTCTTGTCGAAGACGACCGTGTCGATGGCGTGGGCGCGCTCCAGGGCCTCGCCGTTCTTGATGAGGATGCCCAACTGGGCGCCCAGGCCGGTGCCGACCATGATGGCCGTCGGCGTGGCCAGGCCCAAAGCGCAGGGACAGGCGACGACCAGCACGGCCACCGCCGGGACCAGCGCCGCGGCCAGACTGCCGGTCCGCAGATACCAGACGACGAAAGTCAGGACGGCGATGCCCATGACCACCGGCACGAAGAGTCCGGAGACCTTGTCGGCCAGCCGCTGTATCGGCGCTTTCTTGCTCTGCGCCTCTTCGACCAGCTTGACCACTTTGGCCAGGACCGAATCGCCGGCCAACTGGGTCACTTTGACCGTCAGCACGCCGTTCTGGTTGATGGTGCCGCCGTAGACCTTGTCGCCGGGATGCTTGCCGCGGGGCAGGCTCTCCCCGGTGAGCGTCGATTCGTCGACCGACGAGTCCCCTTGCAGGACGACGCCGTCGAGCGGCATCTTCTCTCCCGGCTTGACCAGCAGCTTGTCGCCGACGGCCACCTTCTCTACCGGAACGTCTTCCTCGTTTCCAGCGGCGTCGACGCGCCTGGCCGAACGGGCGCCGAGTTCCATGAGTTTCTCGATGGCCGCCGAAGCCCGGCCCCGGCTCTTGGCCTCAAGATAGCGGCCCAGCAGGATGAGTGCGGTGATGGCCGCCGCCGCCTCGAAATAAGGCTCGCCGCGGCCGCTCCAGACGGCCCAGAGGCTGAAACCGAAAGCCGCCAGCGTGCCCATGGAGATGAGCGAATCCATGTTGGCCGCGCGCCGCCTGGCCTGTTTGACCAGGCCTGCATGGAATCCCCGGCCCAGCCAGAAGACGACGGCCGCGGACAGGATCGCTTCCAGCCAATAGGTCAGGTTGATGCCCCGGAAAGACCCCGGCAATTTGATGCCGGTCATGGCCAGCACGACCACCGGCGCGGCGGCGAACATGGCTAGGAACGCCCGGCGTCCGGCGGCTTCCGTCTCCCGCCGCTCGTCCTGACGACTGGCGCCGGCCTCGCCCGGAGGCACGGCCTGATAACCGGCACGGGCCACCGCAGCGTAGATCGCCTTCTCGTCCAGTTTGTCCGGATCGTAAGTGACCGCGGCCGTGCGCGTCGCGAAATTGACGCCGGCCTCGATGACCCCTTCGGTCTCCTGCAGCGCTTTCTCGTTGAGCGTGGCGCAGGAGGCGCAATCCATGCCCTTGATGATGAATCGGATATCTTTCATAGGAATGCGGCTCACTTGCCGGACACGACGGTGATCGTCCCCGTGTACATGCCCATCGAGCAGCTGAAGACGTACTTGCCCGGCTTGGCCGGAGTGAACTCGACGACGTTCGGGCCGCGTTTCAACGGCGCCTGTATCCCCAGCTGCCGCGAGACGACGTAGGACAGGCAGCCGGAACTGGTCTGCTGGTCGATCTCCCAGCGCACCGGCATGCCGGCGCGCACGATGAAGAAATCCGGTTCATAGGCCGCTGACTGGCCGCCGACGACCATCTTGATGACCTGTTTGCCGTCGACGATGGGCGGCAGGTCCTGTTCATAAGCGGCTCCGGCCGGGGCGACGTTACCGACTGTCTTCGGATCGGCGGGCGGGCCGAAGTAGAGCCCGGCCAGCACCAGGCCGTTCTGCAGGTTCATCAGTCCGAAGATGACGACCAGCGCCCCGGCGAACTGCAGGAAGACTTTGCCGGCCGAACCCTTGAGCGCCCCCGATACCCAGCCCAAGGCGATGAGCGCCGGCGCCGTGCCGAGGGCGAAACCGAGAAGGATGACGGCGCCGGCCGAGAACGAGTGGGCGGACAGGGCGTAGACCTGGAAGGCCTGGGTGAAGCCGCAGGGAATGAAGAAGGTGGCGGCGCCCAGGAGGAACGGAGCGGTCCAGTGGTCATGTTTTTCCATGTCCATGACCTTGTGGGCGACCGATTTCGGGCTCGACGGCACCAGCCGCCGCAGCCAGGCTGGCGCGATCTTGAGCATGTCCAGGCCCATGATGACCATGAACAAGGCGGCCAGCATGAGGAGTGTGCCAGTGACAGCCGGTCCGGGCACAAGCACCTTGCCGACGGCGCCGATCAGTCCGCCGAACAGGCCGTAGGACACGACCCGGCCGCCGACGAACAGGAATACCGGGCGCAGGCGTCCGGCGGCCGAGGCCGAACCGTAGCGTTCATTGAACTTGGCCGTCGATGACAACAGCAGTCCGCCGGCCACGGCCATGCACGAGGAGACGCCGGCCACCAAGCCGACGACCAGGGCCGACCAGAAGCCGACGCTCTTGTCGGAGACCAGGCTGTCGGCCGACAGCCAGTTGCGGGAGACTATCCAAGCGACCACGCCAGCCATCAGGAAGGCGGCGAGCAGTTCCCAAAAACAAGGTCGCTCCTCGCGTCCGGCCGCGCCGGACGCGTCCTTCAGGTCCCGCACTTTGTAGCCGTCTTCCTTGATCGCCTGCTGCAGCTTTTCCAGGCTGGGCCTGTCATCGGTGTCGTGTTCGATGACGGCGACGCCGCTCGCGGCCGACACGCTGACCTTCTTGACGCCAGGTATCTCCCGGAACTTTCTTTCGACCAGGATCTCGCAGCTGCGGCAGTGCATCCCTTCGATGGCCACCTTCAGGCGATTATCTTTATCTTTCATACATAGGATCTTATTAAAAAAATAAACCAAACGCTGATCCGCATCCGCATACTGCCGGAACGATCGGGCATTCAGTTCAATTCCGCATTATCACGCCGGAAAGCCGGCTTTGCAGCAGAAGCCTCAAAATATGGTCGTCGTCAGCGCCCGGATCGCCGCCTGGTCCGACATCATCCGAGACGGCGGCGGTGAAGAAACAGGCCGCGCCAGCCTCATTTGTAAGGACCGGCGCCTGCGGCTCATTGACCACGCCCTTGGCCGACAGGCAATGCGCCAGACAATCGGCCGCCGGGATATCCTGTTCGCCGGTCTGGGCGTGTCCGCAGGGATCGGCGGCCGCGTGGCTCATGGGTGCGGCGACGACGACGAAAGTGTCGCCGTCGGGCGATAGCGCCACGGCCTGCGTGCACAGGGGCAGGATGATGCCGATGGCCAGGATCGTCATCAGGAATCTTTTCATGAAGCCAAGATTACCTTTTTATGGCCGCCTTGTAAAGGGACGACCGGGGCGTCGATTGAAAAAATCGTCAACTATTTCTTGCGGGCGATGAGGACGAATTCGTAAGGCCGGCGGCCGAGCAGCCAGAGACCGGGACGATAGATCCCCCGCACGTCGGTCATGTTGGCCAGGGGTATGGCGTAGCCGTAGCTCCTGACCGGCTCGAGGCCGGCCTTGGCCGCCAGCCGTCCCAGATTTTTCCGGTCGAAAACGGAAAGATGCTCGACGCCGCGGCCGAAGAGGCGATACAGCGGATAGATCAGCAAACCGCCCGTCCAGCGGGCCATTTTTTCAGCTAAAACATAAAGAAAAGACGAGCTGTCCGGCGTGCCGATGACGGCCAGGCCGCCAGGGCGCAGCAGTCCGGCCGCGCGCTTCAGGAAGTCCGCCGGATCGGCCACGTGCTCGATGACATCGAAGGCCGCTACGATGTCGAACGGTTCGGTCGCGGCGAAGTCCCGGAGATCTGTGGCAACTGCCTCCAGGCCGAAACGCTCCCGGGCGTAGTGGGCGGCGTAGGGATTGATGTCCACGCCGGCCGTCCGGTAGCCGGCCTGGCGGGCCAGGTCCAGGAACACGCCGCGGGCGCAACCGAGTTCCAAAAGACGGGCCGGCGGCGGTGCGGCTGCGACGATCGCCTGCAGATGGCGGCGATACAACCGGACGATCGGCGACTCCGGATCATAACCGAAGATCAGGTCGTCGTGCAGTTCGGCCAGGTCGGACGTGTAATACTCCGGCCGACCGTAAAAACGGCGCAGCTGCTCGTCCGTCGGCAGAGGCCAAAGACGCCGCAGGCCGCATCCCCGGCAGACGATGACGGTCCGGACGTTGGCGAAACGGCACACCTCGCGAAAGGCGCCGCCGCAGACCGGACAGTTGACTCCATTCAGGTCGATCATAGGCCGGTTCTCGACTCCCTCCTCCTCGACTTCGCTCGGAGTCGGTCGCTCGAACAGTATTCCCTGCCCCGAGCCGAGTCGAGGGGTTCGAGCGAGGCCGTTGTGAGCCTGCCCCGAGTCCGTCCTGAGCCGAGTCGAATCTCTCTTGTCTTCTTCTTCGAGCGAGCGCAGCGAGTCGAGAAGTTTCCTTTTCTTCACTGAGCTTTAGATATTACCGTCTGATTATACCCCAACGCCGCCGCAACCGCCCGCCGGTCGCCGCTTTGACCAGTCCCCGGGCGGATGGTACTTTTACAGCGACACTATGCCAAAATTGGTCTGTCGCGTCGGCCGCCATCCGAAAAGATACCGCTACACCGATTTCCGTTTCGAACGTCGGGGATTCTTGAGCATCTTCTCCTTCGCCGCTTCGGACAAGAAACACAGGCAGGAAATAATGGAACGCGGCCACGCCGCGGTCATCATGCCGGTGGACTTCGAGAAAAGGGAGATCTACTTCGTCAGGCAGCCGAGGCACGTCAAAGCCTTCGCTGAGACGGCGCCTGGCAGACGGCTGGTCAAAGCCGGGAAGGACAGACCGACGGCCTCGTTCGACGTCCCGGCGCGCCGGGCTTTGACCCTGGAACTGCCGGCCGGCGTCATCGATCCGGGCGAGACGGCGGCCCAGGCCGCCATCAGGGAACTGAGAGAAGAGACCGGCCTGATCATCAGACCCGAAGCGCTGACCAAGATCGCCAGGTTCTACGTCACCCTCGGCTGCTGCACCGAGACCATAGTCGGTTTCCTGGCCCGCATCGACGGCCGCGCCAAAAGGACCAAGGCCTGCGGCGACGGCGACGAATCGGTTTCCGTCTGGAGATACACCTGGGACGAGGCCTTCCGCCTGGCCGAGACCGGCAAGATCGAATCCGCTTCGTCGCTGGTCATGCTCGGCTACTTGCGGCAGCAAGAGCAGGCGAAAAAGAGGAAATGACTGCCGCGATCAGTGATATTAAGACCGGGCGAAAGCAGGCCTTCGACTCGGGCTACGCCCTCGCTCAGGCAATAATGATCCCTGAGCGGGCGAAGCGAGTCGAAGGGCATTCCTTAGTCGAAGGACTTCCAAAGAAATAGTCCCTGAGCTTGTCGAGGGGCATTCCTTTCCCCTCCCTGAACTTATCGACAGGCAGGAATGATTCCTGAGCTTGTCGAAGGGCATTCCTTCAGTACGTAGACGCAGCCCTTTCTTCCTTAATCTTAAGAGAAAATGGCTTAAACAAGCCCAAAAACCTGCCTAGCTCCTCTTGACAAGATCGTAAAAAAGTGCTTTAATACATAGTTCCAGTTTTAGGTTCGGCGACAATAAGGCCGCCGCGCCAAAGAGAGTTCATTAAACCGATGTCAACCATAGAAAGGGGTGCGTCATGGACCTCAAGAGATTGGGTGATTTCCTGACAGAGAACGGTCGGGACTCGGTCCTGACCCGCCATGTGTTGAGGATCGCCGAGCTCTTCTCCGGTATCGTGGCCGCCAACGCCTACAAGCTGGCCCCGGCCTCGGAGCTCGACGCGAAAGAAGTCGCCGGCGCCATCTCGGCCGCCATCGACAAGCCGGTCAAGAAGGTCATCTTCATCTCCGCCTCCGCTCCGGACCCCAAGCTGTCCGACGGCAAGGACCAGCACGAAGGCCGGCAGATCTTCAGCGCCATCGACTTCACGCTCTGGGACCACATCCACTCCCGCCACCACCTGACCCTGTGGGAAGGCTTCCCCCGCGGCAACCGCGATCTGGGCAACCGGCTCTGGGAAACGCTGCACTCGATCATCGGCGCCCCGCTCAAGGACGCCGTCATGAGCAGCCTGCCCCGGCAGCTGTGCTACGACTTCCGCCTGGCCTGCCAGAACAACCTCTGGTACCCGCTCTTCTACTACTGCGGCTTCGCCCTGAACGGCAACACGGAACGCCTGCAGCGCCTGGCCGCTCTGGTCGAGCTGCTCCCCCGGATCATCCCGCTCGGCGACCTCAGGGGCGACAAAAGCACCTGGTACGTCCTCACGGCCTGATCCCGCCCCTCCCTCCTCATAAGCCACCGCCCCACAGCGGTGGCTTTCATTTTACTATGATGTGCGGAGCACACTTTGCGGAAGACTCGCCGTCATTTCGCGAGGCCAGGCCGCCATGTTTGGCGGCCCCCGCAGGCCGAGCGCAATCCTCTCCACCACAGTCGATGTAAGGCCGCGGGTGGCGCGGTTTTGGGGACCCCGGTCGCGCGGAGCGAGCGCAAAGTGAGCGAGCACGTCCGGGGTGAAAACCGCGCCAGGACCTGCGGCAATCAGTATTTTCATGACCAAATAAAAAAGTCCTGGGAGAGCAGGACTTTCTTGAAGCGCTATTTCTTTTTGGGTTCCCATTCGGGACACCTCGTGATGACCATGGCCAGGTTGCCGCGCAGGCAGAGCCGGTAGAGACCGGCGGCCATGAAGCAGTGGTCGCTCTCGCCCGGCTTGCACTTGGCGCAGTTGAGACACAGGCACTGCTCGCGCCGGACCTGCTCCAGCGCCGGACTGACCAGCACGGGCAGGCCGTGATGGGTCTCGCGCACCGCCGCGATGCGGCTCTTGGCCGAACCCTGCCAGACGGGGCAGCGGCTGACCGCCACCCGCAGGTCGTTCTCGGCGCACATGTCCATGATCGCCTGCTCGTGAGGGCAGCCGTCGGCATCGCCGTCGCCGCAGCCCTGGCAGTTGAGGCACAGGCAGTTGGCCGGCCGGAGCGGTTCGGTCTCGTTGTTGGTCCAGGCGAAGTAACCTTTGCATTTCTGAAGCACGGGCTTGAAAACCTTGGCCATCGATCCTCCGATCCTTGGTGGGTAAAGAGCTGAGACGGGTCATCCGTCTTTTACGTCCGCCGGTTTTGGCGGCGATTCCGGGCATTATTGCGGAAAAATTCCCGATTGTCAACGCCTGGAATTAAGGCGAAAATTGGGCCAATTTGACGGCAAAAATCGCCACTGATACGAATGATGGAGAGGCATCATGCCCGAAGGAGGGGTCAGATGATAACCGATAGGTTCAGCGTCCGGGTATTGTCTCGGGTTTCCGCGTTCATTCTCATCTCGTCGCTCACAGTCGCCGGCTGCGCCGCGCGCCAGCCCATGGCCATACCGCGCCACCTGCTGCACTCGCCGTGTGCCCACGCCAAGGACGTGCCCGGCGACCCGACGGCCGATCCTATCCTGTTCGCCGGCTGCGACGACGCCGAGCGCTCGGCCTTCATCCGCCGGAACATCGCCGCCACGGTCGTCATCTTCGTCGGCCGGTACTCCGAAAAGGACCAGGCGCTCAAGTACGCCGCCGGCACCGGCACGGTCATCGACGACGAGGGGACGGTCCTGACCGCTTTCCACGTCATCGAGGACGCCGAGTTCGTCACCGTGACGCTGCAGCAGCTCTCGGACAACGGCCAGTCCGTCAAACGGCTGCGCGACGTGCCCATGCGCGTCTCGGCCGTCTCGCCGGACACCGACACGGCGCTGCTCCGGCCCAGCCATATCACGGCCATGCCCAAGCCGATGCCGCTCTGCCGGCACGACGCGCCGAAGACGGGCGACCTGCTCTGGCACTTCGGCCGGACGACCACCTGGGCGGCCGGCAGGGTCGCGGCTACCGACGTCACGGCCAACGGCGTCAGCGTCATCGAGGTCGACGTGCGCGTCAACTTCGGCGACTCCGGCGGTCCGCTGGTCAACGCCAGCGGCCAGCTCGTCGGCGTCACCCTGTCGATGCACGACAAAGCGACCATGTACTTCGTCCACGTGGACCGGGCCCTCAAGGCCCTGGGCTACAAGGGCACTCAGGACGCCTGTCCTGAATAGAAACGAAACACCCCGTCTCCGGGGTGTTTTTTTGTCGACGGGAAGGAAACCCTTCGACTCGCTACGCTCGCTCAGGGAATATTTTTATACTGCCTGAGCGAGGGCAAACCCGAGCCTGCCCCGAGCCGCGTCGAGGGGTTCGAGTGAGGCCGTCAGGCCGAGTCGAGAAGTAACCCAGAGACAGTTTTACTATTCGAGCGAGGAGCGCAGCCGGGACGAGCCTGCCCCGAGCCGCGTCGAGGGGTTCGAGCGAGGACGTCAGGGCCGAGTCGAGAAGTAACCCAGAGACAGTATTACTCTTCGAGCGAGGAGCGAAGCGACGAGTCGAGAAGTTTTTCCGATGACCAGTTCTCGATTCGTCCGCCAGAGGCGGACTCACTTCGAACAATATTACTCTTCGAGCGAGGCCGCCAGGCCGGAGTCGAAGGCGTACCGACAAAGGAAACCCTTCGACTCGCTACGCTCGCTCAGGGAATATTTTTATACTGCCTGAGCGAGGGCAAACCCGAGCCTGCCCCGAGCGAAGTCGAGGGGTCGAAGGCCTGCCGAATATTAATGCGGAGTTACTGTTTTTCCGCTTATTTCAGCTTTTTTAAGCCCTGCCACCAATCGGTCGAATTGACCGACTGGAGCGACGCCATCAGCCGCTTGGCCGACTCGGTCTTTAGCGCCTTGGAAATATTATTGATCCAGTCCTGGGCCGAAGCGAAACCCTGCTCCACGTACTCCTTGGCCACGGCGGCCATCTCCAGATAGTCGGCGTCCTTGGCGATGATGCCGGCGGCCGTGTCCTGCTTCTCGTCCTGCGACCAAAGCTTGAAGATGCCGTCGCCCAGCGTGCCCAACGGCGCCAGCTGCTCCTTGGCCGCCCGCGGCTTGTCGGCCTCGACGTAGCGCGAGGCGACGCGGTGGATGTCGCCGACGCGGCACTCCTCGATGTCATGGAAGACGCCGATGGCCGCCACCTCGCAGGGCGCCGGATGGCCTTCGAGCACGGCCAGAACGTAACCGATCTGCGCGACACGCAAACTGTGGTCGGCCACCGATTCCGGGTGCTCGATGCCGGCCAGACGCCAGCCCTCATGCTTGATGCGCCGCAGCTGCCCGAGTTCGAAGATGAATTTCCAGATGTTTTTGATGTCCATATTCATTAAAACCAGTTCTCGACTCGCCCGCTAGGGGCGGACTCGCTCGAACAATATCCTTCGAGTGAGGAGCGAAGCGACGAATCGAGAAGTTTCTTCAAAATTAGCGACAAAGGCCGATCCAGCGACCGATACATAATATTACACCAGAAAAACCCGAAACAAACCACCCTGATTTAAGCTCAAAATGCCTTATAAATGCATTTTATTTTATGAATGAAAGACGATAAGGCCGGCTGTGGATAAAATTTCGTGCTATAATAGCCACTGTTAAGTCTATCTATTTTTTTCGTTTTTATATGAGTAAGCTTTTCCGGTCCAACCGACTCCTGGTGACAGGCGTTGCTTTAATTTCACTGGTCTTCTCCGTCGCGATAGCCAAGGCCAACCCGCCGCTCTCGCCCTACGAACTGGGCAATACGCTGAATCCGGCCTGCGCCCCGGGAGACCCGCAATGCACTGTCCGCACGCCGGCTGCCTCCGGAGCTAACTCTGACATTACTTCTCTTTCCGGCCTGACCACGGCGCTTTCCATCGGCCAGGGCGGCACGGGCGCCACCAGTTTCGCCATTGACGAGATCGTCGCCGCCAACCACACCGGCACGGCCTTGGTCGGCACCGGACAGACACTGGCCGGCCTGAACACGGCGCTGAGCGGCAAGGAACCGACGATCACCGCCGGATCAGCCGGACAGTACTGGGACGGCACCAAGACCTGGGTGGATCTGGACGTCGCGGCCGTTGACGGTTTGAGCGCGGCCCTCACCGGCAAACAGAACGCTGACACTGACCTGACCGCCTGGGCCGGAGTAAATCCGTCCGCGTACACCAACACTGCGGACCTGACAACTCTTCTGACCGGCAAGTCGAACACCAGCCACACCCACGCCACCCTCTCGCAAGGCACGGGCATCGCGACTTTCAGCTATAACGGCAGTGGCGCCGCCACGGTCGGCTTGGCCACGAGCGGCGTAACGGCCGCCCCCTACGGCAGCGCCACCCAGGTCGGCACCTTCACGGTAGACGCCTACGGCAGGCTGACGGCCGCCTCCAATGTCACCATCAGCGGCGTCTCTCCGGGCGGTTCTGCCGGCGGCGACCTCTCCGGCACCTACCCGAATCCGACCATCGGCCTCCTCAAGGTCACCAACGGCATGCTTGCCGGTTCCATCGCTCTCACCAAGCTGGCCAACGGCACCGCCGGCTATATCATCGTGGCCAGCATCACCGGCGTCCCGACCTACGTCAACATGTCCGGCGACGTGAGCATCAGCGACACCGGCGCCACCAACATCGGCAGCAACACGATCACTGCGACTGAGATCACCACTGGCGGAGTGGCCACAGCCGAGATACTCGATGGCACCATTCTTAACGAGGACGTCAACGCCGCGGCGGGCATCGGCCTCACCAAACTGGCCGCCCTGGCGTCCGTCAACCGGGCCCTGGTCTCGAACGCTTCCGGTTTCATCACCACCTTGGATGCAATCACCAGCACCGAACTCGGCTACCTCGACGGCCTGACCGACACCCTGCCGAACCTGCTGGCCGCCAAGGCCGACGTCACGGCCCTCTCGGCCCACACCGGCAGGACAGACAATCCGCACGCCGTCACTCAGACACAGGTCGGCCTCAGCAACGTCGAGAACACCAAGCTTTCCACCTGGCCCGGCACCGGCAACATCACCACGGTCGGCACCATCGGCACCGGCGTCTGGAACGGCACGGCCATCGATGACGCCCATGTCTCCGACACCCTGACCGCCAGCATCTTCAAAGGCGTCACCGGCGGCAGTACGACCAATGCCGTCGATCTCGACACGGCCGAAGTCGCCGGCCTGCTGCCCTGGTCCATGATCTCCAGCCAGCCGACCATCCTTTCATCCCTGAACAGCGTGACCAACGACGAGGGCAACGTCGACCTCACGGTCGGCGGCAGTTCGGCCCTATCCATCACGCCGAATGACACGACCAACACCATCGCCCTGGCGCTCACCGGCAACCTCAACGACTGGGCCGCCATCACTACGGCCAGCAAGGAACCGGCCATCACCACCCTGCCCATCAGCAAAGGCGGTACGGGCAGCGGCACCGCCGCCTTCACCAAGAACGATGAGATCATCGTGGCCAACGGAACCCATTCGACCCTGGTCGGAAGCGGCACGACGCTGACTGAACTGAACACCGCGCTGACAGACGGGCTTGCCCTCAAGGCCGACAAGGTCACCGGCAGCCCCATCGCCGGCCACTTCGCCGGCTTGGCTGGCACCGGCAACCTCACTGATTCGGGCAGCAAAGCTGCTGACTTCGCCACCGCCGGACACAACCACGATCTCGCCTACGAGCCGAAGAACGCCAACATCCAGGCCCACATCTCCAGCACCTTGAACCCGCACTCGGTAACCAAGGTGCAGGTCGGCCTCACCAACGTCGACGACGTCAAGCAGATGCCGCTGTCGTATCTCGACACCAACGTCGCGCTGGGAACCTCTGACGTGCTGGTCTCCTCGCAGAATGCGGTGAAGAGCTACGTCGACACCGGGCTGGGCACCAAGGAACCGGCCATCACCACCCTGCCCATGAGCAAGGGCGGCACGGGCAGCGGCACCGCCGCCTTCACCAAGAACAATGAGATCATCGTGGCCGACGGGACCCATGCCACACTGGTCGGCAGCGGCACGACGCTGGCTGAACTCAACACCGCGCTGACCGACGGCCTAGCCACCAAGCTCAACCTTTCCGGCGGGACGATGTCCGGCAGCATCGACATGGGCACCAAGAACATCTCCAACGGCGGCACTTTCACCGCCACGGAGCTTGCCGGCCACCTGACCGGCAACGTCACGGGTGACGTCACCGGCAACGTCAGCGGCAACGCCGGCACGGTGACGAACGGCGTCTACACCAACGGCAGCTACACCGATCCGGGCTGGCTGAACATCAACTGGACCAAGATCTCCAATCAGCCGACCATCCTTTCATCCCTGAACAGCGTGACCAACGACGAGGGCAACGTCGATCTTACCGTCGGCGGCAGTTCGGCCATCTCCATCACGCCTGATAACGATGCCAACACCATCGCTCTGGCGCTCACCGGCACTCTCAACGGCTGGTCCGCCATCGCGACATCCGGCAAGGCTAACTCCGGTGCCAACTCGGATATCACCTCCCTGTCCGCCGCCAATTCCATCGATTACGCCGGCGTGCTGGATATCGGCACCGTGAACGCCACGACCATCAACATCGGCCATAATCCGGTCGTCGGCACGGCGATCAACCTGGACAGCTCGGACGTCAACGTCGCCCATGCACTGAACGTCACCGGTCTGGCCACGCTCGACGGCGGCATAGAGATCGGTACCGCTCACTACTTCACGGTCTCCAACGACGGCATAGTCTATTTGAGCGGGGTCCAGGCCGCCGACAATTCCGCCCTCCTTTGCCGCAATACCGCCGGCAACATCGCCAGCTGCAACACGATCGGCGTCGCCCAGGGCGGCACGGGCGCCGCCACGCTCGACAACCTGATCACTCTCGGCAACCACACCACCGGCAACTATCTCGCCACGCTGGCCGACGCCGGCGCGGGCGAATTCACCGTCAGCAACTCCGGCACCGAGACCGCCGCCGTCACCCTGGCCCTGGCCGCGGGCAAGACCGCCCTGGACAGGCTGGCCTCGGCCGATACCGTCGGCAAGTTCATCGTGGCCAACTCCTCCAAGGTCCCGGCCTACGTGGCCATGAGCGGCGACGCCACCCTGGCCGACACCGGCGCCCTGACCATCGGCAGCAAGAAGGTCCTGAACGGCATGTTGAACGATGACGCCGTGACCACCGACAAGATCAAGGACGGCGAGATCGTCAACGCCGACGTCAGCGGCACGGCGGCCATCGCCTTGGCCAAGCTGGCCAGCGGCGCCCCGGGCCAGATCATCGTGGCCAGCGGCTCCGGCGTCCCGACCTATGTCGCCCTATCCAGTGACGCTTACATTTCGACCACCGGCGCACTGACCATCGAAAACAACGCCATCACCTCCGGCAAGATCAAGAACGGCGAGATCGTCGACGCTGACCTGGCTGGCGGCAGCTACGCCGGCATCACCGGCGTCGGCACCCTGACCTCCGGCACCTGGAACGCCACCACCATCGCCGTCAACAAGGGCGGCACGGGCAGCACCTCTTACACCACACCTAATGAGATCATCGTAAACAATGGAGCCGGCACGGCCCTGGTCGGCAGCGGTACGACACTGGCCAATCTGAACACCGCGCTGACTGATGGTCTCGCCCTTAAGGCCGACAAGGTCACCGGCAGCCCCATCGCCGGCCACTTCGCCGGCTTGGATGGCACCGGCAACCTCACTGATTCGGGCAGCAAAGCCGCTGACTTTGAACCGGCTTCCGCCGCCATCCAGACCCACATCGGCATCATCGCCGGCAACCCGCACGGCACGACGAAGACCGATCTCACTCTCGGCAACGTCGACAACGTCCAGCAGATGCCGCTG